>ERZ1066120.185-NODE-185-length-64239-cov-14.635470_pt1 | contig 64239 bp, 58 predicted proteins | sample MGYA00382767_ERZ1066120 | MGnify/ENA primary metagenome ERZ1066120 (study PRJEB33369, sample SAMEA5778350) | biofilm metagenome | biome: Industrial cooling water; feature: Water cooling tower basin; material: Biofilm | place: United Arab Emirates | collected... | reverse complement strand
ACATGAATTCAGGAATAGACCTGCAAGGTACTTTTATTGAAACCCTGATGGATTTGGGACTACCTGCGGATGTAGCCAAAGTCATATGGATGCCGTTGCCAATGATTTTAATGATTATTGGCTCGACAGTGGGGGTGTTAGTATGCGTGTGGTTAGAGCGGAAAATTTCTGCTGCTGCACAACAGCGAATTGGTCCTGAATATATCGGTCCATTTGGTTTGCTTGCTCCTGTGGCTGATGGTTTGAAGTTGGTATTCAAGGAAGATGTGGTTCCAGCCAAATCAGACTCGCTACTATTTACGCTCGGACCAATCATTGTTGTCATTCCCGTGTTTCTGTCTTATTTAATCGTGCCGTTCGGACAGAACTTGGTAATTACCAATGTAGGAATGGGGGTTTTCTTATGGATTGCATTGTCCAGCATTCAGCCGATTGGTTTGCTGATGGCAGGCTATTCATCCAATAACAAATACTCCCTGCTAGGAGGCTTACGAGCAGCAGCGCAGTCAATTAGCTACGAGGTTCCCCTGGCGCTGTCAGTGCTGGCGATCGCAATGATGTCTAACAGCCTCAGCACCATAGACATCGTAGAACAGCAATCGGGCTACGGTATTTTAGGCTGGAACTTGTGGCGACAGCCGCTTGGTTTTGTCATTTTCTGGATTGCAGCTTTAGCAGAATGCGAACGGATGCCCTTTGACTTACCAGAAGCAGAAGAAGAACTGGTGGCAGGATATCAAACCGAATACGCTGGCATGAAATTCGGTCTGTTTTACTTGGGTTCCTACGTCAACCTCGTCCTTTCTGCCCTGATGGTAGCTGTTTTATATCTCGGTGGCTGGGAATTTCCTATTCCCCTCGATATCCTCGCTGATTGGGTAGGAGTAAGCCGAGATAGTTCTTGGTTGCAAGTTGTAGATGCCTCTTTAGGCATCACGATGACACTACTTAAAGCCTACTTCCTCGTCTTTATCGCCATCCTGCTGCGCTGGACAGTACCCCGAGTCAGGATCGACCAGCTACTAGACTTAGGATGGAAGTTTTTGCTGCCTGTAAGTCTGGTTAATTTACTTTTGACCGCAGCGCTGAAATTAGCTTTTCCCTTTGCCTTTGGCGGTTAATTGTTATTTGCCATTCGGCATTGGTAACAAATGACGAATGACAAATGACGAATGACAAAAAGCTAATAGCTTAAAAAGAGAGAGACACGCAATCATGTTGAAATTTCTCAAGCAAATTGGCGACTATGCCAAAGAATCAGTCCAAGCAGCTCGCTACATCGGTCAAGGGCTAGCAGTTACCTTCGACCACATGCAGCGGCGACCGATTACAGTCCAGTACCCCTACGAAAGACTCATTCCTTCGGAACGCTTTCGCGGCAGAATTCACTTTGAATTCGATAAGTGTATTGCTTGTGAGGTGTGCGTCCGCGTTTGTCCGATAAATTTACCTGTAGTCGATTGGGAATTTGACAAAGCATCGAAGAAGAAAAAACTCAATCACTACAGTATTGATTTTGGCGTTTGTATCTTCTGCGGTAACTGCGTGGAATACTGCCCGACAAACTGTCTGTCCATGACTGAAGAATACGACCTCTGTACTTACGATCGCCACGAACTCAACTACGATAACGTAGCTCTAGGTCGCTTACCGTATAAAGTCACCCAAGATTCGATGGTGACTCCACTACGGGAACTCGTTTACTTGCCCAAAGGCGTACTCGAACCACACGATCTGCCAGTAGATGCCAAACGAGCTGGTATGCTACCAGAAGAGATTGTTAAGCAAGAAGAACAGACTGCTCAGTAGAATTGGTCATACCCTACGGGAAGGGCTTCGCCCTAGGTCATTCGTCATTCGTTATTAGAAAAGACAAATGACGAATGACAAATGACAAATGACAAGTGACAAATGACACAGGATAAAGAGTTGTGAACATAGCACAAGGGGTACAGATTGTTTCGTTTGGCATCTTAGCAGCGATGATGATTGGAGCAGCCTTGGGAGTGGTGCTGCTGTCTAATATCGTCTACTCCGCTTTTTTGTTGGCAGGAGTATTTATCAGTATTGCTGGAATGTACCTGTTGCTGAATGCTGATTTTGTCGCCACGGCTCAGGTGCTGATTTACGTTGGAGCGGTGAACGTACTGATCCTGTTCGCGATTATGTTGGTGAATAAGCGCGAGGATTTTGCCCCAATGCGGAACGCTTGGGTACGCCCGACATTAACGGCGATCGTCAGTCTGGGGTTATTCGCGCTGTTAAGTACAATGGTGTTGGCAACGCCTTGGATGTATTCTACTGGCGTGACTCCTGGTAATAATTCCATCATCGCCATCGGACAGCATTTCTTCAGTGACTTCTTGCTACCGTTTGAACTCGCTTCAGTTTTGTTGTTAATGGCAATGGTAGGCGCAATTATTTTAGCCCGACGGGAATTTTTACCCGACCAAATAATTTCGCCTCGTCAGGAGCAGCCCGCACTAACGCTACCAGAGCGCCCGCGCGAGTTAATTTCTGTAGCAGGCGATCGCACTAGCAATTTAAGTAAAGACAAGCAAGCCAGAGGCAACTCCTAGATTTAGATACTCGCAAGCAAAGAAATAAATGCAACTTCAGTACTTTCTCATTCTCGCTGCCGCCCTATTTTGCATCGGGATCTACGGCTTGATTACCAGTCGCAATGCCATTCGCGTGTTGATGTCAATTGAGTTGTTGCTCAATGCCGTAAATTTAAATTTGATGGCATTTTCTAACTTTTTAGATTCACAAGCAATCAAGGGTCAGGTTTTTACTGTATTTGTCATTACTGTTGCTGCGGCTGAAGCAGCTGTAGGCTTAGCAATTGTGTTAGCAATCTATCGCAACCGCGACACGATCGATATGGAGCAATTCAATCTACTGAAGTGGTAGTTGAGTGCAGCTAAAGCAAGTCATCATCGCTCATAAAGCAGGAGATTCCCTCAGTCGCCGCTGGGCAGAAATTTGCGCTGCTCAGCTAGAAAACCGTGGCTGTAGAATACTGATGGGTCCAAGCGGTCCCAAAGACAATCCTTACCCAGTATTTCTCGCATCAGCTATTGCGTCAATCGACTTAGCAATAGTGCTGGGAGGGGATGGTACGGTACTCACGGCTGCAAGACACGTAGCACCTGAGGGAATTCCCATTTTGGCAGTGAATGTCGGGGGAAATTTAGGTTTTTTAACTGAGTCGTTTGAGAGTTTTAAAGATTCAGAGCAAGTATGGGATCGGCTGTTAGAAGATAGATATGCAATCCAGCGGCGGATGATGTTACAAGCGGGACTTTATGAAGGCAGTCGCACCAATATTGAAAGAGTCAGCGATCGCTTTTTGGCATTGAATGAAATGTGTATTAAACCCGCATCTGCCGACCGCTCGATCACCTCTATTCTGGAAATGGAAATTGACGGGGAAGTAGTAGATCAATATCAAGGTGATGGGTTAATTGTTGCTACTCCCACTGGTTCCACAGGCTACACCGTCTCCGCCAACGGTCCGATTATTCACGATGGGATGAAAGCAATTACTGTCACTCCCATCTGTCCGATGAGCCTTTCCAGCCGTCCGATTGTTTTACCACCTGGTTCCGTCGTCAGCGTGTGGGCTTTGGGCGATTACGAATTGAATACCAAGTTGTGGATGGATAGCGTTTTAGCGACTGCGATTTGGCCCGGACAGCGAGTTGATATTCAGATGGCAGATTGCGACGCTAAGTTTATTATTTTGCGAGAAAACTATTCTTATTACCAAACTTTACGCGAGAAATTGCAATGGGCAGGAGCGAGAATTCAATATACCAATAATCACCGTAACTGATGACTATTACTACTCCTCAAATAGAGAGCGCGGCAAACCTGACTGCCGAATAATAGATTGCAGAGTACCCACACGTATTTCTGAATAATTTGGTACAGGGATAGTAATTGTTGTATTTTCGGTTCGCTTCTGCATAATAATATAACTGCCACGCTGCCGAACTTTGGTAAACCCGTACTGTTCGAGAGTTCGACAGAGTTCTTGGGCAGAGAAAACGCGCAGTCTACCCCATCATAACCTCCAGTCTGGTGATAAATACTTCGCCGTGCAATCGAGTTTCTATTTCAGCAGGATCTGCGGTTGCAAAAAATAATTCTAATGCTTCAACTAAATTATTTCTTGCCTCCTCAACTGTACTACCTTGACTGGCAATATCTAGCTCTGGACACAAAGAAACGTATCCATTTTCTTCCCGTTCGATAATTCCTGTAAACTGCTTTATTTGTTTCATGGATATAAAGCGATCAATAGTAAAGTAGGTAATTGCTTGCCTACTACTCAAATATTAGCACTCACCCTACCAAAGCTCGGCAAAACGTTCGGCTGTCCATTCCACAAGATCTGAAACTTGCCCGTCGCCAATTTCCACAATTCGCTTCACACCGTCTCTACGTTCCACTTTTCAATAATTGAGCCGATTGAAGTTTTGAGAGATTTGACATAATCTTTAACAAAGAAGCGTTTCCAGTCTAAATTAGTTAACTCACTTTCTAAATTGCTGTCGGGCGAATAAAACTTCGTTTCTGGAGTTAAATCGGCAATCAGAGGATACCAATTTGGTAGATAGTGTGTAGCTAGACACTCTATTTTTGAGTTAAAAGTAGCAGCACTTGTGTTCTTTATAGCATTAATTAACAGCTTATAATTCTCTATAAACTACCTTTGATTCTAGTGGCACAATTAGGATAATTTTTGACAATTAGCCCCCAACGATTCCAAAGAGATTGGAGAAGTAGAAAAACCTAAATTTTGCAAATATATAGCTTGAGCGAGATAGGCTTTATCCATCTTTTTCGGATTGAAATAATTCCTAGGGGAAAGGAATGTTACCATATAAGAATTGGTGGACGATTCATTAAGATAAATCAGTATATATTCAATAAAATGAAAATGGGTGAAAATAAGCGCGAAATCGAGCGTGTTGAAAAAGTTTTTCGGACTTAAAGAGCGATCGCTCCGTCGAGAGCGGGATAAATAAGCGGTATAAATAATTTATAGGAAAGATTTATCATAATACTCAACGGTTGGTTAGCGGCTGATTATGAGTTATTGCCTCAACCCTAGTTGCCAGAAGCCTTTGAATCCTAAAGGAACGACCTTCTGCCAAAGTTGCGGCAAAGAAATCCAGCCGCTGCTACGCTATCGCTATCGAATAATCTGCCAGTTAGGTAGCGGAGGGTTTGGCAGAACTTTTTTGGCAGAAGATACAGACAAGCTAAATGAACCGTGTGTTGTCAAGCAATTAGTATCGCAATTTCCAGGAACTAAAGCTTGGCAAAAGGTAAATGAGCTGTTTCAGGAAGAAGCGCAACGCCTGCAGCAGTTAGGAGAACATCCGCAGATTCCCGCTTTATACGCCTATTTTGAACAGGATAATTACCTTTATCTGGTACAGCAGCTGATTATAGGGCAAACTTTACAGCAGGAAATAGAGCAACAAGGGGTATTTAGCGAAGAAAAAATTTGGCAACTGTTGAGTGACTTATTGCCAGTGCTGCAGTTTATTCACGCTCATCATGTCATTCATCGGGATCTCAAGCCAGAAAACATTATTCGCCGTCAGAGCGACGGCAAACCAGTGCTCATCGATTTTGGCGTTTCCAAGCAATTATCGGCAACGGCGATCGCTAGACCGGGAACGAGTATCGGCTCCTTTGGCTATGCCTCGCTAGAACAAATGAATATTGGAGATGCCTATCCAGCCAGCGATCTTTACAGTTTAGGCGTAACTTGCTTTTATTTACTGACCCAGATCCATCCATCTCAACTGTGGACGGAAAAAGGCTATAGCTGGGTGACGGACTGGCGGCAATATCTCAAAGCGTCAATTAGTCAAAAACTGGAGCGAGTACTAGACAAGCTACTACAAAAAGACTTTCAACAGCGCTATCAACATGCTGATGAAGTTCTCCGAGACTTTAACGATCGAGTCCAGTTGTCTATTGACCCAGCGACGATCGAAACCCAACTACCACCAAGCGAGATTGGTAGCGTTAAGGCAGATACTAACCCTCTAGAACAGCTCTTGAGTAGGGGAAAGCAACTGCAATTTCAGCGCGATCGCAGTCACTCGCTACCTGCACTTGTTCCTAACAAACGGTTTCAGAAGAGACTGCTAGCAGGGGGTATCATCCTGCTATTAGGGATGGTGGGATACGGTTATTGGTATTTCAACCGAATCTCTACGATCGCGGGGCATACAGGGGAAGTTAACACCATAGATTTCAGTCCAGATGGACAGAAGTTTGCCAGTGGTAGTGACGACACAACCATGAAAATATGGAATTTTCGCGATCGTCAGGAACTCCGCACGATCGAAGGGCATACAAACTGGGTTTACTCGCTCGCTATTAGTCCAGATGGTCAAACTATTGTCAGCGGTAGTAAGGATAACACAGCCAAAGTTTGGCACTTGAATACGGGACGGGAACTACACAGCCTCAAGGGTCATACTAGCTATGTTGTTACCGTCGCCATTAGCCCAGACGGTCAACGATTTGCTAGTGGGAGTTATGACAAGACAATCAAAATCTGGAACCTCAAGACAGGACAGGAACTCCGCACTTTGAAGGGTCATGCTGCTGAAGTTTTGTCCGTTGCCATTAGCCCAGATGGTTTAAAGCTTGTTAGTGGTAGTACGGATAGGACGATCAAAATCTGGAATTTCAATACAGGACAGGAAATTGCCACCATTAGAGGGCATACAGGCGATGTTAACTCCCTCGCCTTTAGCCCAAATGGTCAAAAACTTGCAAGCGTCAGCGACGATCGCACGATCAAAATTTGGAATCCTAACACGGGACGAGAAATACGCACCTTGATGGGACATTTAGCTGATGTCAATTTTGTTGCCTTCAGCCCAGACGGTCGAAAAATTGCTACTGGCAGCGATGACAAGACTATTCGAGTTTGGGACTTGATTACAGGAGAGACACTAGCTACCCTAAGAGGACATTCAGCTCCAGTTTGGGCTGTTGCTTTCAGTCCAGAGGGACAGACTCTAGTTAGCGGTAGTGCAGACAAGAAAATCGCCATTTGGCATCTGTCGCAGTAATAAATGCATCAGGCTTGTAGAGAAAGCATTTTAGGGACGCGGATTTGGTAATCTATTGTTGTCCCTAGGAAGATGCGCAATGGTTCGGCAACCCAAGATAATTGTTGTGGCGAATGGTAAAGGTGGCGTGGGTAAAACCACAACAAGTATGGCTTTGGCAGGAATTCTTGCCGAGCATTATAAAGTCTTAGCGGTCGATGCCGACGTGCAAGGCAGTCTTTCGTGGTGGGTCGATCGCGGCGAACAGAAAATGGGCTTCGATCTAGTACAGGAAACCGATCCCTTACTATTGGGCAAATTGAAGCAGGTAGAGGAATACGAACTCGTTGTCGTCGATACGCCGCCAGCACTCAACTCGGAATCATTGGCAGCAGCGATCGCAGCGGCAGATTATTTATTGTTACCAACGCCACCAGCACCGATGGATTTAGCTATCCTAGTTGAGACAGTCAGACGCGCGGTTGTACCATCAGGGGTAGCCCATCGCGTCCTCTTAACGCGAGTCGATCCTCGGAGTTGGACGGAAGCGCAAGCGGCTCAAAACACCCTTAAGGAACTCGGTATCCCAGCTTGCAAGACTGTCATCCGCGCCTATAAAGCCCACGAACGAGCAGCTTTAGATGGCGTGCCAATCGTCCAGTGGCGAGGAAAGCACGCAAAAGAGGCACAATTAGATTACCGTAAAGTCGCCGACGAAATGGAGAGGGATTGGAGGAAGTTATGGTGAGAAAAAATCTATCCGATTTATTGAAAGAAGAGGCGCAAAAATCTGCCGAACCGCAGGAGATTACGGTAGAAGCAAAACTTGTTGTGGAGGAACCCACTTCAGAAGAGACAAATTCTGAATCTGCAACTTCTGAATCTGGAAATTCTGAATCTACCACAAATCATCGCCGTACCAGTCCCACTAAAGCCGAACTGGAAACCACAGTGAAAGAAATACAAGCAGCACTCGAAGCAGCCCAAACAGAGAATAAAGATTTGCGATCGCAACTACAAGACCAAAAAACTTTAGTTGAAAAGGTGGAAAAGTTGCAAGTAGAACTCGACCAAGCCAAAGAAACGATTTTGAAATTAACAGAACCCAACTCTAAACCCAGCGCCAAAACTAACTCTAAACCCGCCTCTAAACCTGCTAGTTCTGCCTTAGCTAGACCAGTACAAACCTACACTTTACCTGACATGTCACCATCTGCATTTACAGATAAAGATATTGGTTGGTTTGATTAGTCACAACTGAATATTTTGACTTTTGACCCTTCACGGAGTTTACCCTTGAGCGATCGCGTTGCGGTTCGAGGGCAAGCTTTTAACTTTTGACTTACTTATTGATATCCCGCTGCTTGCAGGCGAAACAGATGAGCGTAACGTCCTCCTGCCTGTAGTAATTCTGCATGAGTTCCCTGCTCTACCACTTCTCCGCCAGATAAAACCATAATTTTATCTGCCATCCTCACGGTAGAAAAGCGGTGGGAAATCAGAATTGCCATCTGATTTTGAGTCAGCGATCGCAAGCGTTCAAAAATTTGAAACTCTGCTTCCGCATCCATAGCAGCTGTTGGTTCGTCTAGAACTAAAATATCGGCTTTATTCCGCATAAAAGCACGAGATAAAGCGATTTTTTGCCACTGTCCTCCTGATAGTTCTTGTCCGCCGCGAAACCATTTGCCTAATTGCGTTTCAAAGCTTTCTGGTAATTGTTCGATTACAGGCAAAGCCATTCCTTTGTCTGCTGCTATTTGCCATAGATCTCTATCTTCGATGTGGTTAACATCACCTACACCAATGTTTTCGCCTACGGTAAATTGGTAGCGAATAAAGTCTTGAAATATTACCCCAATCCGTCTTTGTAAAACTCCTAGATCCCAGGCTTGTAAATCTAATCCATCGAGTAAAATTCGCCCTCGATCTGGATTATATAGTCGAGTTAATAACTTAATTAGAGTTGTTTTACCAGAGCCATTTTCACCAACTATGGCTAATTTATCTCCTGCTTGAATGCGGAATGAAACATTATTCAAAGCCAGCTTGCTACTGCCGGGATAAATAAAAGAGACATTTTCAAATCGAATGCCATCTCCAGGAATTAAGCCTTGGGTAGCTTTACCTTTTGATTTAGCAATAGGCTGCTCGAGAAACTCGTATAAATTAGATAAATAAAGGTTGTCTTCATACATCCCACCAATACTCGTTAAAGTACTAGAAAAAGTTGTTTGTCCCTGACGGAAGACCATCAGATACATCGTCATATCACCAAGCGAAAGTCGTCCCGCGATCGCCTCAACAACAATCCAAGCATAGGCAAGATAAAACGCTGCCGTACTCAACAAACTTAATAAATATCCCCACACGCCGCGCCGTAGAGTTAAATCTCGATCTTCCCCATACAATCGATTGAAGATCGAGCGATAACGTTCTAATAACATCGCTCCCAGCTGATATAACTTCACTTCCTTAGCAAAGTCTTCGCGAGCGATTAGAGTTTCTAAATAAGTTTGTTCTCTTGTTTCCGGCGCACGCCAGCGAAATATGCGAAAAGCTTCTCCAGCAAATCGCGTTTCTGCCACAAATGCAGGTACAGCCGACAACAACAATACTATGACTGCCCAGAAAGAAAACTGCAGCAGCAACCCGCCATAGGTAACAAGGGAAATCGCATTTTGGACAATACTAAACGTGCTACTCACTAGAGACAACGGACGACTAGAAGCTTCTCTTCTCGCCCTAGTCATCTTGTCGTAAAATTCTGAATCTTCAAAATGGACGAGATCTAGCGTTAGCGCCTTCTGCAAAATTAATAAATTGACTTTTTGTCCTAGCAATACTCGCAACAAAGATTGGGAAATAGTTAATCCTCTCTGACTTCCTGCTAGTAATGCAACTAAAATTGCCTCAATTCCCAAGTAGCCAAGTGTAATCAGGCGATCGCGTTCTAATCCCGACTGATGGGCTAAAACCACACCATCGACAATCAACTTACCCACATAGGCGATCGCGGCTGGGAGTAAACCCGCTACCACGGTGACAATCGCCAAAATAAAAGTTAGGGCGCGGCTTGTCTGCCAAACTAATCCTACTGCTCTGCCTGTATATTGAAACACCTGCGATCCTTGTTTCAATTGTGCTAGCAGTTTTTGCAGGATGTTTCGTGACTTCGGCATTTGTTGGAGGACGGGAGTCGGGAATCGGGAAGCGGGAGTCGGGAAAGAAAGTGGTACGTGGTGCGTAGTGCTTGGTGCGTGGGTATTTTACCCTTTTGCCCCTCTGCCCCTCTGCTCTTTCTTTTCCTAGCCCCTAGCTCCTCTAGTGCTTCTGTTCGTAATACTCTGAAATATGTTCGTAAACGTGTTCTGGAAATTGTAAATCTTTATACACATTGCCTGTATCAGGATCGTCAGCATTGGGACAAATGAGAAAATCTTGGTGCTTTTGCCATTCTAATATCCGTTCCCGTTTGGGCGGATTGTAGTCTTTTGCTTGTACCTGATGGTAGAGGCTGCGTGCTTCTGTTTCACTACAGTCTTTATCTTTAGTCAGGTAGTTAATTAATTCTTCTTCACTCAAAAAGTGGCGCGCCACCATCGCAAACACTAATCTACCGTAGTGTCCAATATCCTCACCTGCATCCAAAGCATCCAGAAGATGCGCCATCATCCCATTTTTTCGCAATTCTGCCACTGCCATAAGAAATCGTTCTCCCGATAACTACTTCTTATATAGTACACATGAACTATATTTGTTGTTAGTTGTTGGTTGTTGATTAACCGATCGCTAGTCACTGGTCGCTGATAACTGATTTAATTGGGGGTCGCCAGCAGAGGTAGGCAAGGGGACCGAGTAATGGAATTAGAGCAATCAGCCAAAATAACTGAGAATTGCTGTAATATCCGCGCCGCGCCATGTCATCGCCCAATACAGTTGGAAACAACAAGCAAAATAGACAAAATGCCAAACTCATGCCATTAATAAAGCGATCGCCCAGAAATTGCTGAAGGTAATTTCCCCAGTCACCAAAAACAATTCCAAACCCCAGCAAACTCAAAGTAAATAAAGTCAGAAATAACCCCGCGATCCGCGAATCTAATAACTGCAAAAAACTATCTTTCTGCCCTGCAAACTCTTGATTTGCTTCTCGCAAAGCTAAATAGGGAATTAAACCAATTACACCCGTTCCTAAAGCAGCGATCGCAAAAGGATAAAATGGTAGCTTTTGCATTCTACCATCAAAGAAAAGCACGCAACTGTAGATAGCAATGCAAACACCGATTAGGGAAAACAAAGACAAGATTACTGGGTTTACGCTTGCCCACTGGAATGTCAATATTTTAATCGACAAATCTAAAGTTTCTTGCCAGTGAATTGGTGGGGCTAAAAACAGCACGTAGACCAGAAATCCCGCCCAAATCGCCCATAAAGCAATTTTTCTACTCATGTCACCACCTGCTGACTCGCAACTGCCGAACCATCCTCTGATAGAGGCGGACGCACGCACAAATAAATCAAAGACCCAAATAAAGGAATTAACGCCGTCAGCCAAAAAATTACTGAATTATTCATGCCTCTTCGTGCCATATCATCCCCTAATAAAGCAGGGAATAAAACGCATAATAGGCAAAAATCCAGACTCATAACGTGAATAAAACGACTAGTTTGCCACTGCTGGATAAAATCTGTCCAATCTCCCTTAGCCAAACCGTATGCAACTAACGCGATCGCGCCTATACTCAAAACAACACCAGTTGGTCGCGCATCCAGTAACTTGAGCAACAAATTTTTTTGACCTGGAAATGTTGGATTCGGTTGACGCAGTGCCAAATAAGGTAATAAAGCAAACGCCCCTACACCCATTGATAAAGTTGCAAATATCCAAGCCGGAATTTTTTGCCCTCTACCATCGATAAACAGCAAACAACTGTATATCAGCGGGAAAACTCCCATTAAATTAAATAAGGAGATAATTAAAGGATTAATCCCTGCCCACTTGCCTGTGGAAAGATTTGTAATTAATTCCACTGTATCTGGTCGATCGGGGGGCGCAAATACGAAAGCGTAAGTAATAAATCCTAGCCACAGCAACCAAAATCCAATCTTTCTGCTCATCATAAGGTAAGTATGTAGAGTAAAAGAACTAAGGGATAACTCTACATTAATTTTTGCGATCGCCCAAGATATTTAAAAAGAATCCTCGGCTCACTCTCTTAAATCTTAAAATTGCCCTCTTTTACTCGCTTACACCTTAAGGAAGAGTTGTTGGTACTATCCATTACCCATTACCAATTTCCTTCAACATGGTTTTGACGTGCTGCCTGAACTGTCTATCTGGTTCATTTTAAATGCAGTCATAAAGCACCTACAACCAAAATCCGGTTATGAAAAAATAGAGGATACTAATTATTACTTATATTCCTTTAATTATATTTTGATACCTACCTCTATACGGGATAAATTGCCTTTGCATACCCTAGTTAAGATGCCCGATTGAACTCATAGAATCTAACTTTAGTTATGTAAAGAGTGCTGAGAACGCATTCAAGCGATCGCATATTAGAATTATTTATAGTTATAATTGAGATCGTCCCGCCAAAGTTTCACTTCTCAACACACAAAGTGCAAACCTAGGCAGGTTGCTTAAAAAAATGCAATATAGCTCTACGGTTAAGAATTGACTTCAAAAGCTTGATAGAAGTAGGGTTTGGTAAATTTAACTACGTTGCTTCAATTTATAAATCTAAAAGCAATTTCATAATTTGAAAAGTGCTTTATCAGCCTTAACAAATCGCTAAATAATTTAATAATGCTGCTATGTGCGGATGTACAAGGACTGAGCTAGTTTTTGTTCGCAATAAATTGACTTTGTTGCATTTAGCTACTGAATTACGCTATTAAAACTACACCTCAATACGGTATCTAGTGAATTTAATTACAGTAGTTTCTCTTCGACTTCATGTCGAGGGAGATTTCGTTTGTCTGTACTGTTTTGCTAATTCACATTAATAACAATCGGATTAGCTAATTGGAGGATTTAGTAAAGTAAATGGCAACTAAATTTCCCAAATTTAGCCAAGATCTCGCACAAGACCCGACCACCCGTCGGATTTGGTATGGGATTGCTACCGCCCACGACTTTGAAAGTCACGATGGGATGACTGAGGAAAATCTTTATCAAAAGATTTTTGCTACACATTTCGGTCACATTGCCATCATCTTTCTTTGGGCATCCAGCCTTCTATTCCACGTCGCTTGGCAAGGAAATTTTGAGCAGTGGACAAAAGATCCACTGCACGTCCGTCCCATTGCTCACGCAATTTGGGATCCTCAATTCGGTAAAGCCGCAGTTGATGCTTTTACCCAAGCTGGGGCAAACTATCCCGTCGATATTTCCTACTCTGGTGTCTATCACTGGTGGTACACGATCGGGATGCGGACGAACAATGACCTCTACATGGGTTCGGTGTTTTTACTCGTGCTAGCTTCAGTATTCTTGCTAGCTGGCTGGTTGCACTTACAACCCAAATTCCGCCCAGGACTCGCCTGGTTTAAGAGTGCGGAGTCTCGTCTGAACCATCACCTAGCGGGGTTGTTTGGCGTTAGTTCCCTAGCTTGGACTGGACACCTGGTTCACGTTGCAATTCCCGAAGCACGCGGGCAGCACGTTGGTTGGAGTAACTTTCTGACTACGCCACCTCATCCAGAAGGTCTAACACCCTTCTTTACGGGGAGATGGGCGGCTTATGCTGCTAATCCTGACACGGCAAACCATGTCTTTGGAACCTCTCAGGGTGCGGGTACGGCTATTTTGACCTTTTTGGGTGGCTTTCACCCTCAAACTCAGTCTTTGTGGCTGACAGATATCGCTCACCATCACTTGGCGATCGCGGTATTGTTCATTGTTGCCGGACATATGTACCGTACCAACTTTGGGATCGGTCACAGTATCAAGGAGATGATGAATGCCAAGACCTTCTTTGGCGTTCCGGTAGAGGGACCGTTCAATATGCCTCACCAAGGCATTTACGACACCTACAATAACTCTCTCCACTTCCAGCTCGGCTGGCACTTGGCTTGTTTAGGGGTCATTACCTCTCTGGTGGCACAACACATGTATTCCCTGCCTCCCTACGCTTTTATGGCGCAGGACTACACGACCCAGGCAGCGTTATACACTCACCACCAGTACATCGCTGGATTCATCATGCTGGGGGCTTTTGCCCACGGCGCGATCTTCTGGGTACGGGACTACGATCCAGACCAGAATAAGGGTAACGTCTTAGAGCGCGTCCTACAGCACAAAGAGGCAATTATCTCTCACTTGTCTTGGGTGTCCTTATTCTTGGGCTTCCATACCCTAAGTCTTTACGTTCACAACGATGTAGTGGTTGCCTTCGGTACTCCCGAAAAGCAAATTCTGATCGAACCCGTGTTCGCACAGTTCATTCAGGCTTCGCACGGTAAAGTGCTGTACGGCTTCGACACCCTGTTGTCTAACCCCGATAGTATTGCTTCTACAGCTTGGCCTAACCACGGTAATGTTTGGCTACCTGGCTGGTTAGGTGCGATCAATGCTGGCACAAACTCTTTGTTCTTGACTATTGGTCCTGGTGACTTCTTAGTCCACCACGCGATCGCCCTCGCTTTGCATACAACCACTTTGGTATTAGTCAAAGGTGCGTTAGATGCGCGTGGTTCCAAGCTAATGCCCGACAAGAAAGACTTCGGTTATGCCTTCCCTTGTGATGGCCCTGGTCGGGGTGGCACGTGCGATATCTCAGCTTGGGATGCCTTTTATCTGGCTGCATTCTGGATGCTGAATACGATCGGTTGGGTGACGTTCTACTGGCACTGGAAACACCTGGGAATCTGGCAAGGCAACGTAGCTCAGTTCAACGAGTCTTCGACATACCTGATGGGTTGGTTGCGCGATTACCTGTGGCTGTATTCAGCTCAGTTGATCAACGGCTATAACCCTTATGGCATGAATAACTTGTCTGTCTGGTCTTGGATGTTCCTCTTGGGACACCTAGTATGGGCAACTGGTTTCATGTTCCTGATCTCCTGGCGCGGTTACTGGCAAGAATTGATTGAAACTCTCGTCTGGGCGCACGAACGGACACCTTTAGCGAATCTAATTCGCTGGAAAGACAAGCCTGTGGCTCTGTCAATCGTTCAAGCTCGCGTTGTGGGGTTAGCGCACTTTGCTGTTGGCTACGTCCTTACTTATGCTGCTTTCGTGATTGCCTCGACTGCTGGTAAGTTTGGCTAATCGTAGGGTAAATAAAATCCCCTATTTGCAAGTAGGGGATTTTATTAAATTGGTCATCGGTAATGGGTAATTGGTCATGAGTGATAGACGATTGACATCTGCTAGATTTTAATTTTTGACTTTCTTAAGTTGTAAAGAAAAAGAAAATTGTTAGATGAATCGAGAAGTTTTCTTCATAAATGAAGCGATTAAATGAGAGCGATCGCTCGTTAGTATTTCCTGAAAGTCATTTGTGGCGAGTTTTTAAGTCTTGAAGAATAATCTGTAAAGTTATAAAACACAAAATAGTTTTTATCTTGTAGCCAGGACAATTTAAATTTTATCAAATGACATTAAATCGAATTTTGAGTCTGTTAGGATACTTGCCAAAGACAACAGCGATCGCACTTTTATAGAGGCGATCGCGCCTCTAGAGATAACCAATAATGATGCTATGCAGTTAATAAAAAGTGAAAACACAAAAGCTGGAAATAACATGAGGCGGTTATTATTTGCACTGGCGATCGCCTTTGTAATTTGGTGTAGCGTTACTCCTACGGCTTCAGCAGCTAATAACACCCTCGTGCCTTGTAGCAAATCACCGGCTTTTCAGGCGCGGATGAAAAATGCTCCTGATACTTATTACTTCAATCAGCCATTTAAGGCTTATGCAAAATACGAACTTTGCGGTACGGATGGTTTACCTCATTTGCCACTGGATCGCTTAGATAGGGCTACTGATGTTTTAGTTCCTATCGGTCTATTTTTGTACGTAGCTGGTTTTATCGGCTGGAGCGGTCGGTCTTATCTGCGCGCCACTAAGTCAGCTAGCGATCCCGAAATGAAAGAAATTTTTATCGATATACCACTGGCATTGCAGTCTATATCGAAAGCTGTTCTTTGGCCTCTTTTAGCACTGCAAGAATTCTTAAGCGGTGATTTGACTGCAAGAGATGAGGAAATTCCAATCTCGCCAAGATAGTCGAATTAGTCGCACTTAATCAGTTCAAAATTTTGTTTCGCACTATTCACAATCTCAATTAGGAAAATAACCATGCAACATGTATTGAAATATCTTACTCTTGCCCCCGTGATGGCAACTTTTACAACGATCGCTCTTTCGGTAGTGCTAATTATGTTGCAAATCTGGTTTCCTGGTTTGCAGTATGGCACGTACTTCAAGCCTACGCCTTAACAGTCATTTGTCATTAGTTACTAGTAGAGTGGGCATTACCTGCCCTACTATAAAAGCTAAAGAATATTTGAATATTTGTCCTCTATTCTATTAGAGGTCAAGTTTTTGCTGTAGATAAAACTGCCCGCAACCACAATAAAAATGCCTCTAGGTTAGTAGAGGCAGGATTTAATTTATCACTGAGAAATGACAAATTAAAACCTAGGCAACAAATTTTTCCCTTTAATTTTAAGAGTATCAATAAACAATAGAAAATAATAAGTTTTTGTTACAATTTTAAACACTGTATTTGTTGAAAAATACAGATGTTCTTTTATTGAAAATCGAGCTTTGTTTCTCAATGTTTTGAGTTAGTTTTACTAGCCAATATAAGTGAAATATATGTTGCAATTCTCAATAGCGATCGCTGAAATTATAAAAGCTAATTATTGTGGGTGCTATTATTACTGGAGTTGAGACTAATAGGGCAAGCGAAATAGCCCAACAAGTAGTTCCACGCCGAGCAGGGAATGAAAGTGGTAAGGTCACGGTAATCAACTGGTGAAGAGGTCGGATTAGAACTAGTGCCCCCAGCCTGAGCAGGAGACTGACCGCATCCGCTTTCGGCTCAACCACTTGTGTATCCAGTTCTAGGCGAGTTAGCACGTACATTAACGCGGAATTGTTGAAGCCGAGCGAATGTCATGGTCAAGCTGGATTTTTCTCTGAATCTCAGTATTGAGCATAAAGCGGTCGCCTCGATAGGGCTGACCGCTTTTTACTCGATCTAGTCTCAACTCCAGTATCAAAGATCTCTACTGCAAGATGAAGATCTTCATAAACCCACCCTGAAGAAATTTACTGTCGGTGTAAAATTCCTTATTTGTGCCGAATGCGATCGTAAATTTCTAGATATTCCGTGCCTGGATGATTCCAAGAGTAATCGTATGCCATGCCTTGCAGGGCAAGCTGGCGAAACTCTCGAGGATAGTTGTACCACAAGCCGATCGCCCGATCCATCGCCGATTCTAAAGCACTATAATCGGTCTGGTAGAATACGTAACCATTGCATTCCTCTGGAGGTTTGTTGGGGTCATAGTCGCGATCGAATACCGTATTGACTAACCCGCCAACTCCCCGCACGATCGGTACAGTACCGTATTTCATCCCAATTGTCTGCGTTAACCCGCAAGGTTCGTAATTACTGGGGACAATAATCATGTCAGCTCCAGCATAGATCAGGTGAGATAACTCCTCGTTAAAACCAAGTTCTAAATGGCAATCGGGGTTATCGTTTAAAAAGTTTTTCTCATGGCGAAAATGAGCGTTGATTAGTGGTTCTGTCGCCGAACCGAGTAAAACGAACTGCGCTTCTCGCTGGAGAGCATAATAGATCGCGTGGTGAACGAGGTGAACTCCTTTTTGATTGTCTAATCGACCAATGTAGGCAATCACTGGTTTTTTCGGTTCATCACGCAGTAAAAGCCGCTCCCGCAAAGCTTTTTTGTTATAAACTTTTTGCTCGAAATCGTCTGGGCTGTAATTAAAGGGTATATAGCGATCTACTTCTGGATTCCAAAAATCGTAATCGATGCCGTTGAGAACGCCGCTAAATTTATCTTGGTGTTGGTGTAGAGTATGACCTAAACCACTACCAACTTCTGTATAGTGAGCTTCCCAAGCATGGTTGGGCGATACAGTAGTAACGGCATTAGAGTAAACAATCCCCCCTTTCATTAGGTTGATGGCAAAGGGATTGAAGTTATCCCGTAGCTTGTCGTATTGGAAATAATAATCTGCCCGATTCAGTCCTGTTGCTTGCAATACTTCGTTTCCAGCAATCCCCTGGTGCTTGAAGTTGTGAATCGTGTAGCAAACCCGTTGGTTGCCCATGCCATGATACTTGTAAATCTCATATAGCATTACGGGTACTAATCCCGTTTGCCAGTCGTGGCAATGAATCACGTCAGGACGCTTATTGCTCTGGTGCAGAAATTCTAAAGCGGCTTTGCTAAAGAAAGCAAATCGCATGTTGTCATCATCACAACCGTAATAGCAGCCGCGATTGAAGTAGTTATCTTGAGAATGGGGTTCGATAAAGAAACAGACTCGCCCGTGTACCCAGCCGCAATAGACAGAGCAGTGAATCCTACCACCATACCAGGGAACCCACAAGTCACGGTATGCATCGTGCAGTCCCCAAATATGGTCGTAGCGCATACAATCGTATTTGGGCAGAATTAGCTCGACACAGTTTCCCCGAATTTCCAATTCCCGACTTAGCCCGTAGACGACATCGCCTAAGCCACCTGCTTTGATAACAGGAGCGCATTCAGAGGCAATTTGCACGACGTACATCTTTAGCTTTCTCCTCGCTTAATAGCTTAATAAAACTTCATTTTTATATTTCATCCATTATATGAAAAATGTACTCATTGACAATAGCTTGTGTAAGTGATAGAAACAGACGTTTTAGTAGTGTTGGATGTTACTGAGTTTTAGGGAGGTCGACGGTTGTTGGTTGTGGCTATTTAACGCTTTTGACGCACCATGCATCACTTTTTGACCAATGACCGAGGATCGATGACAATCCACACGAAGATTTCATCGCTCAAGTCGGACTGTTATATTTCGGTCTTTAGATAGAAGACAACTCTTTCCTATTTTTTAAGTAAAATTTTGTGAAAATCCTTGAACCAAATTAACAATTGCTCATCTACCAATAGCCAGGAAAATACAGAATAAGCTAGGCTGAAACTAAGTCATAAGTAGCACTCCTGCACTATCAAATGCGATCGCCTGCCTCAATCTATTGATATTAAAAGCCGCTTGAGATAAAAAATGTGGCAAATGTAACGCAAAATTGGTAAAAAAATCTCAAGAGTGTTGGTAAGCAAGTATGGGAATTAAGTTATGAAGCTGATTTACAACAAAGAAAAACCAACCGCAATTGAAAAAGCTGAAATCGAAAATACCTTAATTGAGATGTGCGACCCTCAAACGAGGGCTTTGTTACGTCTGGCTGTAGATTTTAACGTTTGGTCTTGCGAACAATCTAACCGTCCCAAGCTGATGGTACATTGCAAGAGCCGCGAGGTAACGGCAGCGATCGGCTCCAGGCAAGAGATCCTCAAACAACTACTTCAGCACATCCTGGGTTGCGAGGTGACAATGGAAGTCTACTACAACATTCCTGAAGGACTCGTGTACTTCGACACCGAAGGCGCAGTTGCACCCGCAAAATGGTATCTCTGCAATCGTAAAGATTGCGGTTCGATGAAAATTCCTTTACCTGATTGTTAATGATTGACGCTAGGGATTGCTACACTACGTGAAGACAGTTGACGGTTGTGAGGGGTGGTTGTTCTCCTCTGCTTCCTCTGCTCTCTTCTCCCTATTTCCTGTTGCCTGACACCGATAACTGGTCACCGATCGCTGGTCGCTGATAAGATCGCATCTACATACTACAAACTGGTTCGCAATACTCATGTCTTCCCTCAAGACGCAGTTGATCGGTCTCAAAGCAGACTCTTTTCGCCATCCGCTAGATTTAGAAGCTACTAAAGCACTGAAACAAATTCCTGGCGTCGATTTGCTGGTGCGAAATTTATTGGGACAATTGGCAGAACAATTTTTCTATATTGAAAATATTGCCTCAAGTATTTTGGTGAGCGATCGCCAATTACCGCAATATCATCAACTGTTAATCGAAGCGTGTCAGGTTCTGGATCTGGAACCGCCACAATTGTATGTCAGACAACATCCTGTCCCCAATGCTTACACATTTGCCATGCGGGGCAAACAGCCATTTATTGTCATGCATACTTCGCTGATCGATCTGCTGACACCAGAGGAAGTGCAGGCGGTCATTGCTCACGAACTGGGTCATCTTAAATGCGACCACGGTGTCTATTTGACGCTAGTGAATTTAATCGTACTAGCAGCCGGACAGCTGCCAAATGTGGGTCAGTTGCTCGTCCAAACCCTACAGGCACAGTTACTAGAATGGGTGCGTTGTGCTGAGTTTACCTGCGATCGCGCTGCTTTACTAGCAACCCAAGACCCCAAGGTAGTCATGTCTATCTTGATGAAACTTGCTGGCGGTTCTCCTACTCTTGCTTCCCAGCTCAATCTCGATGCTTTTATCGAACAAGCACGCGCCTATGACAAAATCAGTAATACCGAAATTGGCGAAATGCTGAAATCGGCTCATACCTCTCAACTCACCCATCCCGTACCAGTTTTACGTGCTAGAGAAATCGATCGCTGGGCATCTAGTCGCGAATATCAAAACTTGCTACAAAATACCAAAGTGAGTTACACTGGTAAAGCTGAAAAAAAGGGCGGGTGGCGAAACTGGTAGACGCACTTGACTCAAAATCAAGCGGGCTTAAACCCATAGGAGTTCGATTCTCCTCCTGCCCATCAGCACAATACCAGAAAAGCTGCAAAGGAGCAGAGTATGCGACTCAAAAGATGGGAGTCGCCCCGCCGCGAAGGGAGAAATGATAAAGGTAGAGGCGGTGCGGCAAGAGCAAGACAACTGAAAAAACAAGCGCAGATGATGCGTCAAAAACTCAAAGAAGACAGTACTGGAAATAATAAAAATAACCGCAATAAAGAGGGGAAGGACAATAAAAATCCTTCCCTTTTTTTGTTTAGTGACCAGTAAGTAGTAAAAACAATACCGACAGCTCTTAACTGGTTACTGTAAAACTTGTCGCTGATTCAACGCGATCGCTACTGCATTATCCCCAATTCGGGAAGCTTCCGCCCGTTTAATTCGTATTCTGATTCAGCCAAGCTGTCGCTGGCGAAATGGTTATTGTACAAAGCACAACGGGGTAGGACGCGCAAGACTTCCTGCACGGTAGTCAACCCAGCCACTACTTTCTCTACCGCTGCCTTGCGGAAAGAAGCATAGTTAATCTCTCGTAGGTAACGCTGTAACTGGGTCATCGTACCTTCGTAGATAATATCGCGGATGCGATCGTCTACGTCGATCAATTCGACAACTGCTTCCCGTCCCAAAAATCCCGAATTGAAGCACATCGAGCAACCCCGACCTTTACGCCACGTATCAGTACGTATTTGGTCTCGTCCCAGTCCCAGCACTTTCAAATCTGTCTCTGTGGGGGTGTAAGGTTCGCTGCAATGGGGACATACGCGACGTACCAAACGCTGAGCCACCACTCCCAACAACGCATCGCTTAACAAACCAGGATCTATACCTAAATCCTTCAGACGCGGAATTGCTCCTAACGCATCATTCGTGTGGAGAGTCGTAAATACCAAGTGTCCGGTCAGCGCTGCTCTGACTGCGGTTTCTGCGGTTTCGCTGTCGCGGACTTCGCCCACCATGATAATATCCGGGTCTTGACGCAAAATCGCCCGCAATCCCGCAGCAAATGTCATCCCTGCGGCTTCGTGTACCTGAGTTTGAGTAATTCTGGGCAGTACGTACTCCACCGGATCTTCTACCGTGACGACGTTAACGTGTTCTTTAGCAACGTTCTGCAAACTCGTATAAAGCGTACTGGTTTTACCGCTCCCCGTGGGACCGGTCAGAATGATCATGCCTTGGGGTTGATCTAACCAAGCTTTGTAGGCATTCATCGTTTCTGGGACAAAGCCCAAGTTACCTAGATGAGTAAAGGGGTTTTCCCGTGGCAAGAGGCGGATGACTGCTTTTTCGCCGTTGACGCAGGGGAGGGTACTGACGCGCATGTCCATGTTGAGTTCCGCTTCGTTCCCGGAAGCATACTTTTCCTCAATCCTGCCATCTTGAGGGCGACGGTGCTCGGCGATGTCCATGTTACACATCACCTTTAACGCCATCACGACGCGGCGGCTCATTTCTATGGGTAGGGTGGTAATGTCGCGCAACACGCCGTCAATGCGGTAGCGGACTCTCAAGCCATCTGTCATTGGCTCTAAGTGGATGTCACTAGCGCGGTTGCGTAATGCTCCAGAAATAATCGTCTTGATCCGCTCGATTTGATCGGCGGCTTTGCTCAAATAAATTTCTGTAGTCTCGCTGATGTCTTCTTGCTCTAGTTGCCCCGTGATCGGGTTAACTATGGGCATAGAGCTGATCCGATTGGGATTGAGGTTTTGAGAGTGAAACCAAGTGCGGTAGCTCTTATCGGCAATGGGGACGATTTCGATTTGGCTGCCCGTGCGCTGTTGTAATTGAGCAAGTGTTTCTGCTGAGAGCGGTACGGGCGAACCGAGATAGTAGCAACCGCGCCATAATAGCAAAGGAATGGCTGGAGGTAAGGAAGTTTTATCGGGAAAGTGGCGCAAAAATCTGCTACTGACTTCCTTATCTAGTAGTGTTTGATTGACAACTCCTTCAGGATCTACCAAGAGGGCGATCGCTTCTTCGCAACTCAGTTCGTTCCTTTTGAGCCGTTGCCAAGCGGAGGTAATGTTTGGGGAAGCTTGCATGATTCCTCTGTAAAAGATTTGTGTAGCAGCATTGACAGATCTTGCACGCCAAACTCTTCAAGCAAAACTATAAATTGCCCAATTTGCCGACGCTAGGGGATATTCTCGAATTAATGTACGAACATAATTTAATTAATTTATAAAAATCCCTTCATAAACTTATCTTCACTTTTATCCAAGCTTCAAGCGGACTTTTACTGTAACTTCATTTTATTTTTTATACCAATTGTTTGTTACTTCCGTGAATGTACAGTTATATTCTAGAAAATTTTCATTCACATATGGGTTTTGATTCTAACGTTTTTGAATCGTTGAAGTTGCATTTTTGACACTAAATTCAAGTATATACGTATGAAAAAATATTGACATCCAAATTCGATCGCGTAATTAAGTTGTTAGTTGTCAGTTGTTGCTAGTTGGTCACTGGTTATTGATAACTGTTAACCCAGACCAGCGATCGCGCAGCAGTCCGGCAAGCGATTTTAAACCCCATTGTTCGCAACGGCGATGTCCGACTGCGATCGCACCAATTCCAGTTTTTGTTAAGGCATCGGCGGCTGGCTGTCGCATTTGTCCCGTCACGTACAGCTGAGCGCCGCGTGTTGCAGCTTCCCTAACTAGTTCATCGTTCATTCCTCCTACGACTGCTACTCGCGAAACTTCTACTGTTCTACCTAGATAGACTTCTTCTAATCCGCCAAAAATTTCGGTAATGCAATCTAAATATTCCGTGAGGCTTTGCTGAGGTATGTTACCAATCGCACCGATTGCCCGTCCTTGTTTTTCTCCCAGTACCTCCAAGGCTGACATAGATAACACATCTGCTAGACGGGGATTAAACCCTAGTGTCATGCACTCGTCAAAAGCCAAGTGATAGGACAATATCCCAATATCTGGCAACGATTCCGCTTGGAGTTGCCAAGGGCGATGGAGAAACAGGGCGTCCAATTTTTGTTGCTCCACCCACTGAGGTATATTTTCCCACGGCTCTAAAGCTAGTCCTATTTTACTAATTGGGCGCGTCGATGGTACGTACACGCCGCCTCTTTCAGAAGGAGAATAGCGCTCGATCGCGAAAAAGCGATCGAGGAACTGAGCTAGATCGTTTAAGTAGAGCATGGGAATCAATTATCAGTGGCTAGTGACTAGATAAAGATTCTAGCTACTAGCTACTAGTCACTCACAAATGACAAATGACCAATTTAAACGGCTGCTAATTCTTGGGGTTGAGCATCTGCTGGCATTTCTGCGGGAACACCATCTTGAACTAGAGAATGTGGTTTGTCCTTCCCTTGAAATAGATTGCCAGTAAATGCGAGCAGAGCATTGACTTTGCGGGCGCGCCACTCATCTACGAGTTGTTGCACTTGGGTTGCTGGCATTCGCCGCATCATGGCTTCATAGAGGTAGTTGGCATGACCGGTTTCATCTTGGGCAACGCTCAGAAGGCTCTTTTTAAGGTTGCGGCTAGTTAGTTCGTCTTCTGGTAGTACATTCGCCATGCGAACGAAATCTTTACTAGCATCCAGCTCTAAAATGTAGGTGCTAGCTAGAAATACATTCCACTCCATGTTTTCCGGCTTGAGCTGCTCTGGGGAGTAGCCTTTAAAGAAAGCATCAAAAAAGGGACTGCGCTGCTGTTCCTTCGGTTTTTCCTCTGGTGTTTCCTTTAAGTCTTTTTGGCGCTCCTGCTTGAAATCAATGACCTGTTTATTTAGTTGTTTGAGTGCATGGGCGAAAATTTGACCGTGTCTAGTTTCATCTGCCGCATGTTTCGCCAGTTTCTCAGCCAACCACTCATCGCCTTCTGCTCTAGCACGTTGACTCAGTTTTGTCAAGAAGGGAACCGAGCCTGATTCTGCTAATTGGAAGCCAGCGAGAGTATTGGGACGTGTGAGGGGATCGCGGATTTGTCGAGCAGTATAGTAAGCGATCGCACCACTACCTACCACATGGAGAACATAAGTTAAAAAGTTCATGCCAATTGCTGCATCTGTAGGATTTCTCTGTTTTATCCTAGTACAAGAGAGTGGTGCGTGGTGCGTGCGAAGAGGCGAGAGGCGAGGGTTTTTGACTCCTGAGTTTCGACTTTATACTGGTGCGTTTTCTGTGGATTGAGAGTAGGAACCTTTTTTGTCGGTAGCAATGATATGCAGATCGATATTTTTCAGCAATCGGACTAATTTTTGAATTAAGGAGCCTTTCAATAAGATTTTCCAACGCGATCGCTGGCTTTCGCCGATGACGATTTGGGTGACGCGGTATTTACAAGCGACATCTGCGATCGCTTTAGCAATGTCGCGATCTTTGACGCGAATAAATGTCCCGCCAAATTCTTGACACAATTTTTCACAAGTCTCGACGTGCAGGCTTTCTTCTTTAGTGAGAAATCTGTCTGGCTCTTCGACAAATACTGCATAGAGTGGTGCGTTCATGTAACCAGCAATCCTCGCTCCTCGCCGCAACAACTGAACGGAGTTGGGATAAGTCGATACGCAGACTAAAACTCGTTCGTGAATGTTACAATACTGTCCGTCTAAGTCGTTGGCGTTGGTACGGGCACTCAGTTCTAGGGCATCCTCTTCTACGTTATCGGCAACTTCTCGCAATGCTAGTTCGCGCAAAGCGATGAGATTGCGGCGTTGAAAGAAGTGTTGCAAGCATTGGTCAATTTTATTAGTCGCGTAAATTTTACCTTCTAACAATCTCTCTTCCAAAGTTTCTGGAGTGACATCGACTACCACCACCTCATCTGCTTCTTCTATCAAGCGATCTGGAATGCGTTCTCGCACTACAATTCCAGTTATCCGCGCCACGAGATCGTTAAGACTTTCGAGGTGCTGAATGTTAACGGTAGAGTAAACATCTATTCCCGCTCTCAAAATATCTTCTACATCTTGGTAGCGTTTTTCGTGAATAGAACCAGGGACGTTTGTATGAGCGAGTTCATCTACTAATACTAACTGAGGCGATCGCTTGATTATTGCCTCTGTATCCATTTCTGTTAATGTCAGTTCGCTACGCAGAATTTGTTGGCGCGGTACGATTTCTAAACCTTGGGCTTTTTGACCAGTTTCTTTACGTCCGTGAGTTTCTAGCAATCCAATGACGACATCAATTCCTTCTCTTTTCAAAGCATGACCTTCATCTAGCATCCGGTAGGTTTTTCCTACTCCAGGAGCCATACCGATAAAGATTTTGTGCTTACCTTTTTTGGCTGAATGGATGGAGTTTTTACTCCGATTGTCGCTTGACATTATTTCACCCTTGCTAATCATATGGGTGCGATCGCCGATTATTTTTTGTCGTCTCTTCTATGCCAGCAGTGCATTTTCTAACGAATAAAATTGTGCGAGAGGCTATTTACTTTTTCGCCGCCTCTAATACGTCTAATTCTTGGTTTAATTTCAATACATTAACTCCAGGTTCGCCAAATATGCCTAAGAATCTGCCTTGAGTATGCTTGTTTACCAAAGGTACAATTTCATCGATGGAAAAATTCCTTGCCTTGGCAACTCGTGTTAACTGCGCTTCTACTGCTTCTAGTGTAATGTGCGGGTCTAAGCCAGAACCAGAGGTGTAAACCAGATCGGCAGTGGGTTGAATACCGTTCTCTTGCAACTGCTTGACTTGTGCTTCAATTCGTTTGAGTAATTCTGGATTGCTAGGAGCTAAATTACTCGCACCCGATACACCGGTAGATGCAATTTCTTTACTAGTACTATAGTCAACTGTACTAGGACGGCTTTGGAAATATCTTTCAGATGTAAAGGGTTGACCGATTAAAGTCGAACCGACAGGTTGATTGTCTAAATTTACCACAATGCTACCGTTGGCTTGGCTTTGTAAAAATGGTAGCTGTCCCACTAATAAAATCAGGCAGGGATAAATAACTGCTGTTAATATCCACAGCACCAGAGTCAGGCGAATTCCTCTGATGATTTCTCTGAATACAGACATTAGTATCGCTCCGGTCGAAACACGACATCAAATAAATAAATTATTAGTGCCAAAGTTACCAAGCCTAGTATTCCTAATGCATAAGCTTGAGTGCGTTGCCACGTTCCATCTGTAGCTGCATATACTATTGGTGCGAGGATGATATTAAGGGATAAAACCAGAAAAATAACGACTGGTGTTTTGGCTCGAGCAAATGATTTGGTAATTGGTAATTGGTAATTGGTAATTGGCGATCGCTGCGATTTTGTTTGTCGTTTCATTAGATTTTGCCCCTCGATAGATTTATAAACATTACGCCAACCCCACAGCAGATACCAAAATATCAATTAACTTAATTGCAATAAACGGTGCGATCGCTCCACCGAAGCCATAAAGTAAAATATTACGTTGCAGTAATTGATTGGCTGATAGCGGTCTAAATTTCACCCCCTTCAAAGCCAATGGAATTAAAGCTGGAATAATCAAAGCGTTGTAGATTAACGCCGACAGGACAGCCGAGTTCGTACTAGTCAAACCCATAATATTTAAACTTTCTAGCCTAGCCGAAGTAAAAATTACGGGGATAATTGCAAAATACTTGGCGATATCATTGGCAATAGAAAAAGTAGTCAGTGCCCCACGGGTGATGAGCAGTTGCTTGCCAATCGTAACGATATCAATTAACTTAGTCGGGTCAGAATCTAAATCGACCATATTCGCCGCTTCTTTCGCCGCTTGAGTACCGGAATTCATGGCTACACCTACGTTAGCCTGTGCCAGTGCTGGCGCGTCATTCGTTCCATCTCCTGTCATGGCGACAATTTTGCCTTGCGCCTGTTCCTGTTGAATCGCTTCGATTTTGTCTTCGGGTGTGGCTTCGGCAATAAAGTCATCTACTCCTGCTTCTTGGGCAATTACGCTAGCAGTAATGCGGTTATCTCCAGTTAACATCACCGTGCGTACACCCATGCGTCGCAATTGGTCGAAGCGATCGCGGATGCCTGGTTTGACGATATCTTTGAGGTAGATTACGCCGTAAATTTCACCATTCAGCGCCACTGCTAAGGGCGTTCCTCCCAATTGAGAAATGCGTTCGTAGGCTGCATCGAGTTCGGGGGTTTCGCGTCCGTTACGCGAGCGCACAAAACCCTTAATTGCCCCTACCGCTCCCTTACGCGCTTCACTCCCATCGGGTAAATTCGTCCCACTCATGCGGGTTTTGGCAGAAAAGTCAATTCCTTCGGCAAGATTGCGATCGATGTCTACCGTTGCTCCTAATTTTTCTGCTAGTCGAACGATTGATTTGCCTTCGGGTGTATTGTCAAACACGCTGGCTGCCAAAGCCACCCGTGCAATTTCATTCATCGTATGACCGTTGACAGGCACAAACTCCTCTGCTAAACGATTTCCTAGCGTAATTGTGCCGGTTTTATCTAAAACGAGAGTATTGACGTCGCCACAGGCTTCTACAGCGCGTCCAGAGGTGGCTATGACGTTAAATTGCGCTACCCGATCCATGCCTGCAATGCCGATCGCGCTCAATAAACCACCGATTGTGGTTGGGATCAGTGCGACTAACAAAGCAATCAAAACTGCGATGCTGACAGGACTATTTACATAGTTGGCAATTGGCGGTAATGTTGCCACGACGAACAGAAACACTAACGTGAGAACCGCCAATAACACCGTTAGAGCGATTTCATTTGGAGTTTTAGCGCGTTCTGCCCCTTCTACTAAGGCAATCATGCGATCGATAAAACCTTTCCCGGGATCGGCAGTAATGCGGATACTTAACTCGTCCGAAAGAATTCGTGTCCCACCCGTCACGGAACTAGCAACATCCGAACCTGGTTCTTTCAATACGGGTGCAGATTCGCCCGTAATTGCCGATTCATCGACCGAAGCTACACCCGCTAATACTTCACCGTCAGCAGGAATGATGTCGCCAGCCACCACTTTGACTAGATCGCCGCGATGCAGTTGGGTAGAAGAAATTTCTTGAATTGAACCATCGGGTAAAAGTTTCTTGGCAATTGTATCTGATTTAGTCGATCGCAAAGCATCGGCTTGCGCCTTGCCTCGTCCTTCTGCTACAGCTTCGGCAAAGTTAGCAAAGACTACGGTAAAGAATAAAATTACTGTTATCCAACCGTTAAAAAATCGCAGGTTTTCACCTTGAACTGGACCAAATAAATTGGGATCGATCGTCATCAAAGCGGTGATAATTGTTCCTCCATAAACCACGAACATGACGGGGTTTTTCAACATCACTCGCGGCTTGAGCTTGACAAAAGACTCTTTTATTGCTCGTTTATACAGACCTTTCGTATCTACTTTGGGTGTATGCTTGCGATCGCCGCGAGGTCCGCGCGGTCTGGGGCGTGGTGGTTTTGTGGAGGTTACATCCATAAATGTGAGTGGTGCGTGGTGCGTGGTAGGGGCGCACGGCTGTGCGCCCGTGCTAATTGCCAGTTGCGAGTTGAAATCCTTCGGCAATTGGTCCTAGAGCGAGTACGGGGAAGAAGGTGAGGACACCTAAGATGAGAATTACGCCAGCTGTAACGCCGGTAAATAGCAGCGTGTCAGTTCTCAAAGTACCAGCAGTTTCTGGTACTGGTTGCTTACGCATCATGCTGTCGGCTAAGAGTAGTAGGGCAACAATTGGTAAATAACGCCCTGCTAACAAGCTGAAACAAGCACTCAAATTCCACCACAGTGTTGCATCTCCCAGTCCTTCAAAACCAGAACCGTTATTAGCGGCGGCTGAGGTATATTCGTAGACAACCTGAGAAATACCGTGAAATCCAGGGTTACTGATACCAGCTAAAGTATCAGGAAAGGCAAGGGTAATCGCACTGGGAATTAAAATTGCGATCGGGTGGACGAGTAAAATGACGCTGGCGAGAACGATTTCCCGTTTTTCGATTTTACGCCCTAGAAATTCTGGGGTTCTACCTACCATCAAACCAGTGAGAAATACAGTCAAAATTAGGTAAACGAATAAATAAGCCGTTCCCGTTCCTTGACCGCCCCAAACCATTTGGACGAACATATTAAATAAGGTAGAGAAGCCGCCATTGGGCATGAGAGAATCATGCATTCCATTGACTGCACCGCACATCGTCCCGGTGGTCAAAACTGCCCACAGCGCTGTTTCTGCCCAGCCAAATCGAACTTCTTTGCCTTCTAAATTTGGTCGATCGCCAATTAAATTATTTACGAGAGGGTTGCCTTGGTATTCGCCTACTCCTGTCACGACAACTAACACAACAAAAATGATAAATACCATCCAAAACAGCAACCATCCCTGCTTCTTGTTGTTGGCGAAAATACCGTAGGTGATAATTAAGGCAGCAGGAATACAAACCATCGCAATAATTTCCACCAAGTTTGTAAATGCATTTGGGTTTTCATATGGGTGGGCAGAGTTAATGCCAAAAAAACCGCCGCCATTTTCTCCCAGTTCTTTAATAATTTCAAAATGGGCAACTGGTCCTCTCGCAATAACTTGAGTCGCACCCTCTAAAGTTGTAACTGTGGCTGGTTCTGCCAAGGTTTCTGGGACACCTGCAATTAACAATGCGATCGCACCTACAATCGAAATTGGCAGCAAAATCCGCGTAATCGATCGCGTCAAGTCTACGTAAAAATTACCTAATGGTCTACCAGTTAAACCGCGAATAAAGGCTATGCCTACCGCTAGTCCGGTTGCGGCTGAGGTAAACATCAAAAATCCTAAAGCTAGCATTTGGCTGGCATAACTAAAAGTCGTTTCGCCAGAATAATGCTGCTGGTTGGTGTTAGTAACGAATGAGATAGCAGTATGCAGGGCTAAATCCCAACTAGGTGCTTGTAAGTTGGTCGGATTTAGAGGTAAAATCCCCTGAAACATAAATATGAGATAAACAAAAATGCCCATAACAATATTGCTGTAAATTAGTGCCTGGGCGTATTGCCATCCGGTCATGTCATCTTGAGTACGTATGCCACCTAAAGCGTATATGATGCGCTCTAAAGGCTTTGCTACTGGATCGAGAAACGTTCTTTTTTCTAAGAAAATAGAGGCGATGTAGCTACCAAAAAAGGGAGTGATAGCTACTAAGATAATTAACGTTAATGCAATTTGAAACAATCCTTGCCACATAAATTAAAAAATTAACTAGCTAGATTCGAGTTTCCAAATCTCATATGTTCGACCGGTTAGCTAAATATTTATTAATTGTAATAAGCTAATCGATACTACTCAAAGTTTGCAACTGATTTGAGATATAAATTTGTGATTGCAATCGTTTACACAATGACAGCAAGAATAGCAACGATCGCATACACTAAACTATATATATAATTTATTTTTTCTATACCAGTAAGTATATTCAGAACTAAACGCCATTTAAACGCTACCTACAAGAGAGGCAAACAGTAAGATATACCCAAGATATGCCAGCGATCGCATGAATTGTTTCGACCAAAAATGACGATATAATAGTCGAATAAAGTAGAGTTAAATGTTGTCTGGCTTCATTAATGACAAAGGACTTGCATCTGATAAAAGCTTTAGGTGGAGTTCGCTGTGGCTGGTAGTTAGCCTATTTACGGTAGTTTTGGTACTAGAGTTTACCACTCATGTAGACTATGTTTTTGGCTATCTTTATACAGGACCGATTATAATCTCTGCTTCCCGCTTGGGTAGAAAAGCCACATTTTACGCTACCCTTGTTGCCGTAGTGTTAACGATTTTGAACGTGTGGGTTCCTGGGGATGTCATACAACCCTCTACGTTAGCTAGTCGCATCATTGCCGCGATCGCCCTCATTGTGACAGGAATTTTGAGCGATCGCAACCGTCGCTACGCACAAGCGATCGCGCAACAGCAAGCTCAGTTACAATCTCAAGCGCAATTGGCTAAAGTCAGGGAAGATTTCGCTTCTACGTTGACTCATGACTTGAGAACTCCCCTACTAGGCGCAATTGAAACTCTCAAAGCTTGGGAACAAGGAAATTTCGGTACAGTTACGCCTACCCACCACAAAATCTTAGAAAAGATGATCCGTTCGCATCAGTCTACTTTGCAACTGGTGGAAACGCTACTCGACGTTTACCGCAATGACACGGAAGGATTGCAATTACAATTAGCATCAGTAGACTTAGTTGCGATCGCGCAAGAAGCGATCGCTTCCTTGACAGAGCTCGCCTCCTCGCGTCAAGTTTATATTAATTTGGGATATGGAAACTCAGAATTTCGCCGTGCCATGTGGGTAAATGGCGATGCACTGCAATTAGAACGGGTGTTTACCAATCTCCTCACCAACGCCATCAATCATTCCCGTCGCGGTGGTAGGGTAGAGGTGGTATTTGCATCCCAGATGGGATATTGCGTCGTCAAAGTTTTGGATAACGGTTTGGGAATTCCCAGCGAACAATTACCATATCTCTTTGAAAGATTTTATCAGGGACATAGCGATCGCCAAGCGAAAGGTTCTGGGTTGGGTCTTTACTTGACACGGCAAATTATCACCGCGCATGGCGGTACAATTTGGGCAGAGAATCGTTTGCCTCAAGGTGCGCTTTTCTGTTTTCGCTTACCAGCTTTGTCAGTTCATATTTAGAATGTCTCCTTCCTTACGCTTACTCTTGGTTGAAGATGACGAACTGTTTCGCCTCGGTTTAGAAGTCAAATTGCAACAGGAGTCAGATATAAAAATCGTGGCGGAAGCGGAGGATGGTGAAACGGCTGTAGAAATGGTTCAGCGCCACGTTCTCGATGTGGTATTACTCGATGTCGGATTGCCTGGAATTGGTGGTGTGGAAGCATGTCGGCAAATTAAACAGCAAAATCCTCAGTTACCAGTTTTAGTCTTAACTTCCCATTCCCAAAAGTCTTTGATTGCGCGATTGATTGCCGCAGGAGCAGCGGGTTATTGTTTGAAAGGTATTGCTGCCGAAGCTTTGATTTTAGCAATTCGTTCGGTTGCTGCTGGCGCGTCTTGGTGGGATCGCACGGCAACTACAGAGATTCGCAATACGTTCGAGGATAACCCGATCGATGAGACGCTCGCAACTCCAGCAGAATCTACCCTACCCCTAACGCAACGAGAACGAGAGATTTTAGCTTTAATTGCAGCGGGTAAGTCCAATCAGGAGATTGCAGCTACCCTATACATTACTCCAGGTACGGTGAGGGTACACGTCCATACCATTATCCAAAAATTGGGAGTACGCGATCGCACCCAGGCGGCGGTGTTGGCAATTCAAAAAAAATGGATTGCGGGTGGGTAAAGCTCAGATTACTAAATTTCATAAAGATATTCAATTAATTTTCTCCCCCTTGTGGAAGTGCAGCTAAGCTATTCGGAGATTCAAACCGATCGAGAGCTGTATAGCGAGGATGTCAAACATGACGTATACAATCGCCACTGCTAACATGAAAGGAGGTGTCGGCAAAACGACTCTCAGCGTCAATCTAGCCACAGCGCTGGCAAAAGAGCATGGTAAGCGGGTATTGATTTTTGACTTAGACACCCAAATTAGCGCCACTCTCAGCTTGATGGCTCCCACAGAGTTCGCTAACTACAGAAAAAGAAAGCGCACCCTCAAGAATTTTATCAATCAAGTGATTCAACCGAATCCACAAGCCAGAATTACCATCCAAGATGCAATTCATCGTTCGGTCTGTAATATTAATAACCTGGATTTGTTACCAGGAGATATTGAGTTATATGACGAATATATGGTAGCAGAAATGCTGCACGAAAAAGCTTTTGAAGTCGATCGCTTGGATTTTGAAGTTGTTTGGAATCGGTTTGAAAGAACTTTGCTCAGACAAATTTTGCAGCCGATTATGGCAGACTACGACTGCATTATTTTCGATTGCGCTCCTGGTTACAATCTCATGACTCGTAGCGCTCTTGCTGCCAGCGATTTCTATATTTTACCAGCTAAGCCCGAACCTCTATCAATTGTAGGAATTCAGTTACTAGAAAGACGTATTGCTGAATTGAAAAAAAGCCATGAAGCCGAGACTCCAATGGGAATTCAGTTAATTGGAATTGTCTTTACAATGGCTGGTAATCTATTTACAGGCAGATACCAAAGGCAAGTCGTACAGCGAATCAATCAGGATTTTACCCCTGATAAAATCTTTAATACTCAAATCCCAATGGATGTCAACGTTGCTAAAGCAGTTGATAGTTTCATGCCTGTAGTTTTGAGCAATCCTCACTCTGCTGGAGCCAAAGCTTTTAGTCAGCTAACTCAGGAGTTCGTGCAGAAGTTACACGTAGCTCAAGAGCAGAGAGTACAGCCGATGAATCCGAGTTTTGCTACTGTTTAAATACAGCATGGTGCGTGAATAACGCACCATATGACTATCCTCTAGAAATCTTTCCTTCAAGAATAACTCGATTGGCGATCGCAATTAATGTTTCTGCAACTTCATCGCGACTCATTAAGTTAACCAAACCAATAATTGAACCAGATAAACAACTGTTATCAATTACAACATTTAAGCCTGAGTGTTCGCCAATCAACCGCTGTACCAACTCGGCTTTGTCTTTGATTGGCAAACTTTCTGCAAGGGGCAGAACTTCATCTAACGTACGTTTGATATTACCGTTTGAAGCCACAACGCACCTTTATGTTTTCTAAGTGAAGATTGACTATGAGATCATCCTAGAGTGAGGCTGATTTTTATTTAACCGCAAATTCACTGGTTTATTCTGCAATTGTGCAGCAGTCTCCGCATTCTTACTTAGATCTCATTAGGTATTTATTGGTATATTCTCAGGTGATGGAATGCGATCGCTCATTGTCAGTGAGGTTACTGAAGCTTTCATACTATACTGAGGGCGATTAGAAATCGCGACTACAAAGGCAAAACCCGCGCAGGCGGACTTGGTTTGTATAGGCGCGAATTATATTCACCCATTACTACAATGCCAAACGATCCCTATGCTTGGATAGAATCATCTCTAGCAACCATCCACAAAGCCGATTGGTATCGTACCGTACAGACAATTGACAGCCGTCCTGGTGCAATTATTCAAATGTCAGGGCGATCGCTACTTAATTTTGCTAGTAACGATTACTTAGGGTTAGCAGGGGATGAAAGGCTAATTCAAGCAGCTGTAATGGCTACGCAGATATACGGTACGGGAAGTACGGGTTCTCGTCTACTCAGCGGACATCGAGAATTGCATCGCGAATTGGAACGAGCGATCGCAATTTTAAAACAAACTGAAGATGCTTTAGTTTTCAGTTCGGGATATCTAGCAAATTTAGGTACAATTGCAGCTTTAGTTGGCAAAAGAGATTTAATTTTATCTGACCAATACAATCATTCTTGCTTAAAAAATGGGGCAATTCTCAGCGGTGCAACAATTATTGAATACCCCCATTGCGATATTTTAGCTTTAAAAAATCTGTTAGAGCAACGCGACCGCTACCGTCGTTGTTTAATTATGACTGATAGCGTCTTCAGTATGGATGGAGATTTATGCCCTTTACCAGAATTGATAGATTTAGCCACACAATTTAACTGTATGCTATTAATTGATGAGGCTCACGCTACTGGAGTTTTTGGTAAAACTGGGGCTGGTTGTGCCGAACATTTCCATCTTACTGGTAGTCCGTTAATTCAAGTTGGAACGCTAAGTAAAGCTTTAGGAAGTTTGGGTGGTTATGTTGCAGGTTCAGCCACTTTAATTGACTTTTTACGCAACCGTGCGGCTAGTTGGATCTATACTACAGCTCTTTCTCCTGCCGATACAGCAGCTGCGATCGCGGCTATTTCCATTGTACGAGAAGAACCGAAGCGCAGACAGCAACTCTGGCAGAATATTAACTATTTAAAACAATCGATCGACCAGCAACTACCTCATCTGAAACTCTTACCTTCCGAGTCGCCAATTTTGTGTTTGCAGTTAGCGGATGCAGCCACGGCTTTAAGATTTGGTTCGCGATTAAAAGAGGTGGGAATTTTTGCTCCAGCAATTCGTCCTCCTACCGTACCAACAAGTAGAATTAGATTTTCCATAATGGCGACTCATGAGTCAGAACATATTGAAAAATTGATAGAAATTCTGTGTAATATTATTCTTTAGTCATTTGCTTTTTCTGCTGCTGTTGCGTCCGATAAGTGTATGATGGACTATTACGAATATCTGCTTCTGCACTTGCGATCGCTCGATCTAATAATTCGTTCAATTCGTCAAACTGACGGCACACTTCTTTTAACTTCTCAACAGATTGCCTTCTCGTTTCTGGATCGGGTATTCTAGGTTGATTGTTCATTGTAAATTCCAATTCCTTTTGACATCCATAATACTTGCTGCTGCTGAATCAACATAGTCTCGTGTTTGCTCTATCGATTGCTCCAGTAAACCTAGCGTAGCAGAACCAGCCACTGGTTGAGCCTCTGCTACTCTTAATAAGAGAGTGTAGAGTCGAGTATAAGCAGATGTCGATCTCTCCCTAATACTTTGGAGTTCTTCTAGTTCTGGTATTGTTTCCTCCACTTCCCCAAACCGCTCAAAGATGGCTGCATCTGTAGCTGTAGCTTCGTCGATGCGTTCTAGCAGTCGTCGTTGCAAGCTAAAGATAGTTGAAAATGTTTCATCGGGTAACTTTGCCATTTCGTTCGCCGTTGCACTTTTGAATCATATGGCATATTACCTTTAAGAGTGACTGCTTAAACTAACTGACTCGATGGCAAACATTCCCCAACTGCTGGCTCAAGAACTAACACTCAAACCTTTCCAGGTGCAAAGCGCGCTCGAACTGATGGCGGAGGGTGCGACTGTACCCTTTATCGCTCGTTACCGCAAAGAACGTACGGGGGAGATGAACGAAACCCAATTGCGGGAACTGGCAGACAGACACGCCTACCTGACAGAATTAGAAGAGAGAAAAGCAGCAATTTTAAGCGCGATCGCCTCTCAAGGTAAACTGACAGATGAATTACAGGCAAAAATAACCGCCTGCTTGCAGAAGACAGAATTAGAAGATTTATACTTGCCATATCGCCCCAAACGTCGCACCCGCGCTACGGCGGCGCGAGAAAAGGGATTAGAACCACTCGCCGAGTGGATCAAATCTCTTAATGTCAAAAACGCCCCCATCGTACCTTTAGAATCAGAAGCAGTAAAATATATTTCTGAGGAAAAGGGAGTTAAGTCAAACGAGGAAGCCCTTAAAGGTGCGGCTGATATCTTAGCGGAAGAAATTGCTGAAAAAGCAGAGTTACGGGCTTATATCCGCGAATATCTACTCAACGAGGGGGTATTTGTCTCGCGAGTTAAGGATGATTACCCCGAAGGCACGACAAAATTTGAAATGTACCGCAACTATCAAATTCGAGTTGAAGATATCGCACCGCACAATCTACTCGCGTTATATCGCGGTGAAACTGAAGGGATATTGGATTTCGATCTCAGTTTTGATGAAGGGGTAGTGTTGTCCTATCTAGAATCGCGGGAAATTCGCACAAAGAACCCCAGTTTGAGGAAATTTTATCACGACTTGCTCAAAGATGGGTGGACGCGATTAATGAAAGAGTCATTAATTAGTGCCGTCCGTGCCGAGAAAAAAAGCTTTGCCGATGTTGAATCAATTAAAACCTTTGAAGCAAATTTACGCGATTTATTGCTATCCAGCCCCGCCGGAATGCGCCCAACACTAGCGATCGATCCTGGGTTTCGGACGGGATGTAAGGTAGCCGTACTGTCGCAAACAGGGCAATTTTTGGCATATCAGGCAATTTTTCCCCATCAATCAGCAGCAGCGCGATCGCAAGCCGCACAAACGATTAAACAACTGCTGGAAAAATACCAAATTGAGTTAATTGCAATCGGTAACGGTACGGCAGGACGGGAGACGGATGAATTTATTTCGGAAGTTTTGCAAACGGTAGAACGCAAACCAATTAAAGTAATGGTAAATGAATCGGGTGCATCGATTTATTCCGCCAGCCAAGTGGCGATCGCGGAATTTCCCGATCTTGACATTACCGTGCGCGGTGCAATTAGTATTGGCAGACGCTTGCAAGATCCGCTAGCAGAACTCGTCAAAATCGATCCGAAATCAATTGGTGTGGGACAATACCAGCATGACGTAGACCAAAAACTTTTGAAGCAAAAGCTAGAAGAAACCGTAGAAAGTTGCGTGAACTACGTAGGCGTAAACCTTAATACTGCTTCGCAAGAATTATTGGGTTATGTATCTGGAATTACGCCAACGATCGCCAATAACATTGTTGCCTATCGTAACGAAAACGGTGTTTTTAAAAACCGTCGCCAGTTACTAAAAGTAGCAAAATTAGGTCCAAAAGCCTTCGAGCAAGCTGCCGGATTTTTGCGAATCCGAGGTGGAGAAAACCCACTAGATAATACTGCCGTTCATCCTGAAAGCTATAAAATTGTAGAGGCGATCGCTAACGATTTAAGTATATCCTTAACTCAGATTGCCCAGGTTACATCTAAGCTCAAAAGCATGAATTTGAAGAAATACGTTACCGAAACTGTGGGAGAACCAACACTAAGAGATATCATCAGCGAATTAGAAAAACCAGGCAGAGATCCTAGAGCTGAATTTAAGTATGCCACATTTCGAGAGGATATCAAAGAAATAACTGACCTCACAGCGGGAATGGAATTAGAAGGAATTGTGACTAACGTAGCCAACTTTGGTGCATTCGTAGATATTGGCGTACATCAAGATGGCTTAGTTCACATTTCGCAACTAGCCGATCGCTTTGTAGACGATCCAAAAAAGTTTGTCAAGGTTGGACAAATTGTCAAAGTACGAGTTTTAGAAATTGACGTGCAAAGAAAGCGAATTGGATTATCAATGAAGCTCAATAAATAGAACGTAGGGGCGGGTTTACAAAGCAAGTGCGAGTCTAATAGATATTGTTGGTAAACCTGCGCCTACAATTACGCGATCCAAACTAATAAAATTTCAATTATCCATTCGCATGAATTTGGTTAATTATTGCCTTTAGTATTTCATCCACTGCTTCATGTGCGACTTGGCAAGTCCCAGCATTTGCATGACCGCCACCACCGTACTTTAACATCAACTCACCAATATTAACTTGAGAACTGCGATCGAAAATCGATTTACCAACTGCAAAAACTGTATTTTGTTGCTTCAAACCCCACATGACATGAATTGAGACAGTGCACTCAGGGTACAAAGCATAAACCATAAATCGGTTTCCCGCGTAAATTGTCTCTTCTTGCCTTAGATCTAATACAACTGTTTTGCCACGAACGGTCGCACACTTTTTAATTTGTGCTTTGAACTGAGCTTCGTGTTCGCGATAAAGATCGACTCTTTCTTTCACGTCGGGAAGATTTAAAATCTCCCCGATCGCGCTATCTTTACAAGCATCGATTAAATTCATCATCAGTTCGTAATTAGAAATTCTAAAATCTCTAAATCTACCTAATCCCGTTCTCGCATCCATCAAAAAATTCAGCAGTACCCAGCCTTGAGGCTGTAAAACTTCTTCTAAAGTGAATTGAGCTGAGTCTGCTCGATCGACTGCTGCCATCATTTCTTGGGAAATATGGGAAAATTTTTTTGCTCCACCGAAATAATCGTAAACAACTCTGGCAGCAGATGGAGCGTTAGGATCGATGACGTGAGTGGAAGCGCGATCGCGATTTCTCAATGTTTCGCTAAAATGATGGTCGAAGGCTAAATACGCGCCTTCAACATAAGGTAGATTTGTAGTAATATCGTTATTGGTAATTTCAATTTTGCCATCTTGCATATCTTTCGGATGGACGAACTTAATCTCATCGATTAAATTCAAACTTTTTAGTAAAACAGCACATACGAGACCGTCAAAATCGCTTCTCGTAACCAATCGATACCGTTGGGTTGTTAGTAACATAGTAACCTTGACCTCTTGAGTAAGCGTTCAAATGGATTTGCATAGAAAGTACACTTATTGGTTTCTAACTATGCTGGATCTAGTTTTCCCAAGAAGTTACTTAGATAAACATTTGAGAATTCGGTATTTGAAATTAACTGATAACTGCTTGCCGATCGCCAATAACTGATAACTGATGAGAGAAAATTCTTGAATACCCTCTACTTACTGGAGCAAATTTCAGCCGCAGAACGCCTACAGATAGGAGAAAAGGCATTCCATCTCGGTCGCATTGCGACACGCGGTTATCCAGTAGTACCCAGTTGTGTCGTTCCCGCTGGAGCTGTGTGGGAATTTCTCATGCAGTTAAATTCGTCAGAGCCATTAATTGCCGATCTGCCGGAATCTTCGTTAAGAGTTAATGTTGACGATTACCATCAGCTCCAGCAAGTCGCCCAACGCCTGCAAAAAGAAATTCTTGCCGCACCCTTACCAGAGAAGTGTAGGCAAGCGCTGCTAGAAGCAACGCAATCGTGGCAAGCATCAGCATTAATTTTTCGCCCTTCTTTAATCCTGAAAACAGCAGCAACTCACAAGTTGAATTTCTCTGGACTGCTAGAAGCTCAAATTTGTTGTCCGGAACCGGAAGCAATCGCCCTTGCTTTGAAGCAAACATGGAGCCAGTTATTTCGCGCCAGAAGTCTTTTGTATTGGCAGCGCCACGAGATTGAATGGCGAGAAATTCATCTAGCAGTCTTGGTACAACCCCTACAAAATGCGATCGCCTCTGGCATCTTGACTTGCGATCGATCTGAAATTGAGATAAGCGCCACTTGGGGTTTGGGTCTAGCGATCGCCCGTGGGGAAGTATCGCCCGATCTCTACTTCATTCCCACCACAACAAATCAAGTGCGATCGCGACAGTTAGGCAAGAAAATATTGGCTTATGGAGTCGGCAATATTCCTTTCACTCCAGATTTAACCCTTTGTACGACTTCTCTTTTACCCTCATCTGTCACTGCTTGCTTGCAAACATATTTGTTAAGCGAAGCACAACAACAGCAGTATGCTCTCAGCGATGAGTCTCTCCAACAACTGATTCAACTCACACAACAACTGAAAACAGATTTGGGCGCAACATTCAATCTAGAGTGGACGTTGGCTCAAACAGGCATCAACGCAGAACCGCAACTCTACATTACCCAAGCCAACACCCATAGAGATCGGGAGCTAGCAGCCAGCAGCCAGCAGCCAAAAGAAAATTCCAAATTGCTTTCGCACAGCATACCGTCAATGTCTACTCCTAATGCCGAATTTATTCAAGGAATAGCAGCAGCAAGGGGAGAAGTTATTGCTCCAGCATACGTAGTAGCAAAAGGCGAACCGCGACCTGTAACCATACCAGCAGGATCGATTTTAGTGACTGCGGCGATCGCCCCTGACTGGCTACCCTTATTGCAACAGGCAGCAGGAATCATCACCGAACGAGGAGGATTAACTTCTCATAGCGCTATCCTTGCCAGAGAATTGGGTATTCCTGCCGTCGTGAATATTGCTCGTGCCACAGTATCAATCCAAACAGGGGAGTTATTAGAATTGAATGGCGATCGCGGCGAGGTGTGGAGGCGAGGGAGCAAGGGGAAGAGAGCTGGGGAAGTTTCCCAGCAGAGGAACAGAACGCTGCGCGGGGGAGCAGAGGGGCAGAGGAGAATTAAATCCTCACGCACCACGCACCACGACGCGGCTTTGATGCGGAGGACACCTCGCCTGGAGCTCGCTTCACCACACATCACTCCTATAGCCACTCAACTCATGCTCAACTTGAGCCAGTCGAGTTTAATTCCTCAGGTAAAAGATTTACCCGTCGATGGCGTAGGGTTGTTGCGATCGGAACTGATGATGCTGAACGTGTTAGAGGGAGAGCATCCCAAAGTGTGGTTGCAGCAGGGACGGCAGGCTGAGTTGCTAGATTTATGGCGATCGCAAATTAGTCAATTTGTCAGCGCTTTTGCTCCCAGACCTGTATTCTATCGCTCTTTAGATTGGCGATCGCCAGAATTCCAATCTTTGAATACGGACGGGGTAGATGCTGCTGGTAACAGTCGTAATTCCGTCTTAGGACAGCGCGGTACGTTGAGTTACCTCAAAAATCCGAAAGTTTTTGACCTGGAATTAGCCGCTTTAGCTGCCGTGCAGCAGTCCGGTCAAACAAATATTCATTTGATGTTACCGTTTGTCCGCAGTGTCGAAGAGTTTAGTTTCTGCCGTCAGCGCGTCGAGCAAGCAGGGCTAACTCATGTCCCTCAATTTCAGCTGTGGATTGTGGCAGAAGTGCCTTCAGTGCTATTTCTGCTACCTCAATACGTCAAAGCAGGGATACAGGGAGTATCTATTGGTACGAACGACTTGACGCAATTGCTGCTGGGAGTAGACCGCGATCGCAGCGAATTAGCTGCTAACTTAAACGAACGCCATCCAGTTGTCCTGCAAGCGATCGCCCAAATTATCCAAATGGCGCAGCAAGCGAATATCCCTTGCTCGATCTGCGGTCAGGCTCCCGTCCTTTATCCAGAAATTATCGACTCCCTGATCCAATCGGGTATTACCTCTATTTCCGTCGAACCGAATGCCGTCGAACAGACTTATAGAGCGATCGCCCGTGCCGAGCAAAGATTGCTCCTGGCTGCTGCGCGTCAGATGAGATGACGGAGAGAAGTCAAAAGTCAAAAGTCAAAAGTCAAAATTTACCTCCTGATTCCCGATTCCCGACTCCCGACTCCCGCTAATACGCTCTAGCAAAAATGACTCGTCGATCTGTCTGCCTACCCGTGTAAAAGCATTTCCCCGTGCTTTGCTGTAGGTCAAAAGGAATGCAGCGTCCGGTTGCTTTAGTTTCTTCTTGGATTTTCTCTTCATCGTCAGAATTACCATCAAAGTAAGCAACGTAAAAACCAGCTTTTTCCTCAAGTTGTTGCTGAAATTCAGCGTAAGTTTCGACGAAATGTAAGTTTTGCTGTTGAAATTCTTGCGCTCGCTGGAACAAGCTAACCTGGATATCTTCTAATAAGGTTTTAATTTGCGATTCTAAGTCGCTTTGAGCCACACTAATCTTTTCCCCAGTATCGCGACGGACTAACACGGCAGTACCATTTGCTAAGTCTCTCGGACCCATTTCTAAACGCAAAGGAATGCCTTTTAATTCCCAATCGTTAAACTTGAAACCAGGGCTTAAATTATCTCGCGTATCGACTTTAAATGAGAAGGCTTTTGTGGCTTTGAACTGCTCTTGTAGTTCAGTAAATCGAGCTAGTACTTGCTCTTTTTCCGCATCTTTACGATAAATCGGCACGCCAATGACCTGTAGAGGAGCAATACGCGGCGGACAAACAAAACCGCGATCGTCGGAATGAACCATAATGAGAGTACCGATCATTCTGGTCGTAATACCCCAACTCGTCGCAAATGGATACTCCTGCGTCCCTTCAGCAGATAGGTATTTCACGTCAAAAGCTTTAGAAAAAGTCGTTCCTAAATTGTGGCTAGTACCGACTTGAATGGCGCGTTTATCTTGCGTCATGGTTTCAATCGTATAAGTATGCACTGCCCCAGGAAACTTTTCATTTTCTGTCTTGCGTCCGGCAAATACAGGAATTGCTAAATACTGTTCCACAAAAGTTTTGTAAACCTCCAGCATTTGTCTAGCTTCAGCTTCAGCTTCATCAAAAGTCGCATGAGCCGTATGTCCTTCTTGCCAAAGAAACTCAGTTGTGCGTAAGAAAGGTCTAGTTCTCAACTCCCAGCGACAAATATTTGCCCATTGATTCAAGAGAATTGGTAAATCTCGATAACTTTGAATCCAATTGCGATATGCTGACCAAATAATAGTTTCGCTGGTTGGTCTGACTACGAGTGGTTCTGTTAGCTCCGCTTCAGGATCGACGGTAATTTCTCCCGCTTCAGTTAATTTCAACCGATGGTGAGTGACGACAGCGCATTCCTTGGCAAAGCCAGTAACGTGTTCGGCTTCTTTAGAGAAGTAGCTGACGGGAATAAATACCGGAAAGTAAGCATTCGTGTGTCCGGTGTCTTTAAACATTCCGTCTAGGGTTTGCTGCATTTTTTCCCAAATCGCAAATCCTTCCGGTCGAATGATCATGCAACCGCGAATCCCAGAGTCTTCTGCTAGCTTGGCTCTATCTACAATGTCTAGATACCAGCGGGAGTAGTCTTCATCGCGTCTGGTGATTTTGAGTGCATCAGCTTTCTCTGCCATTAACGTTCCCTTGTGCCTTGACGATCTCAGATTTAGTCTAAAGCATTAGCTGCCACTGTTAAGGATGTCATTTTGTCTAGATGCGTTGGACAATTAAATCCAGGTAAGAAATACAATGTTAAGGTGGCAAGCTATGAGGGTCAAAATCTGAGGGTTAAAAATGGATTATTCAGTTGCGATCGCGGCACTTACAAAATCCGACCCTATCCTCGCTACCCTAATTCAAAGAGTTGGCGCTTGTCACCTCAACCGCGTCCAGCAAACGGGAGATTTGTTTTTTTCTCTTTCAAAAGCCATTATCTATCAACAACTTTCGACTAAATCTGCAACTGCGATTCACCAGAGGTTTCTGAAGATTTCTCCCACACAACTTCCCTCAGCATTAGATATCCTCGACACTCCAGATGAAGTTTTGCGGGGAGTGGGTATTTCTCGTCCCAAAATTATTTACCTGAAAGACTTAGCTGCCAAGGTAACAAATGGGTTGCCTACCATCGCCGAGTTGGAATTAATGGACGACGAAACAATTATTCAGACGCTTACCCAAGTCAAAGGGATCGGACGTTGGACGGTGCAGATGTTATTAATTTTTCGGTTGCATCGATGGGACGTGTTACCCATAGATGACTTAGGTATTCGAGCTGGCGTACGAAAAGTATACAATCTAGCAGAGCTACCTCACCGCAAAACTGTAGGACAAATGGGACAGATGTGGAAACCTTATTGTACGATCGCATCCTGGTATCTTTGGCGCAGCCTAGAACAGGGAGTCGGGAGTCGAGAGTCGGGAAAGAGAGCAGCGCGACAACCAGCAACCAATGACAAATGACAAATGACAAAAATATAGGTATTTGGGTTTTAGGCGATCAACTTTGGACGGGACAATCAGCATTGCAAAGTTGTGTCGATAAAAAGCAACAAACTCCAGTTATTTTTATTGAATCTTTGCGCTATGCCCAAAAACTACCTTACCACTTACAAAAATTGGTATTAGTATGGTCGGCAATGCGCCATTTTGCTGAAGAGTTAAAGCAAGCAGGATGGAATGTTACGTACAAGCAAGCTGAAGATTTTCAAACTCCTCTAATGGAGTGGATTCAACAAAATCAGATCGCAGAATTACGGGTAATGACACCAAGCGATCGCCCTTTCACTAAATTAATAGAAGGTCTAAAGCTTCCCTGTCAAGTGATATTTACACCCAATAATCGCTTCATTTGGAGTGACGCAGAATTTATCCAGTGGGCGAGTTCTCGCAAGCGCCTAATTATGGAAGATTTCTATCGGGAAGGTAGAAAGCGGTTCGATATTCTTATGGTAGGCGATTTACCCGCAGGCGGACGCTGGAATTTTGATAAGGAAAACCGCCAGCCACCTAAAGGTAAGCTGAAATTACCAGAGGCTTTGTGGTTTGAATGCGATCGCATTACGCAAGATGTGATTGATTTTGTCATACAGTCACCTGCATTTAAAAATAGTCAAGCGTACTGGCAAATCCAACCTTTTCGTTGGGGAGTTACCCGTCAACAAGCATTACAAGTACTTGACTTTTTTGTCCAAACTCGCCTGTCTAACTTTGGTCCCTACCAAGATGCAATGGTGACGGGAGAACAGACGATGTGGCACGCAATGCTATCTCCTTACCTCAATTTGGGATTAATTCATCCTTTAGAAGTCGTGCAAGCCGCAGAAAAAGTATATTATGCAAATCAGGGCGAGTGGGAACTCAATAGTATTGAGGGATTTATTCGTCAAATTTTGGGTTGGCGCGAATATATGCACGGCATTTATATCTATATGGATGAAGATTACTCCGAACGAAATTGGTTTAATCACGCTCAACCCTTACCTGAATTTTACTGGACTGGAAATACGCAAATGAATTGTTTGTATCAGATCCTCAAGCAGGTAAAAGAAATTGGTTATGCCCATCATATTCAGCGGTTGATGATACTAAATAACTTTGCCTTAATTGCAGGAGTTTCACCGCAAGAATTAGAAGATTGGTTTCATGCTGCATTTATTGATGCTTATGATTGGGTAATGCAGACAAATGTAATTGGCATGGGACAGTTTGCTGATGGAGGAATGATGGCATCAAAACCTTATGCAGCTTCGGCAAATTATGTCAATAGAATGAGCGACTATTGTAAAAATTGTGATTATAATCATCGCGATCGCACGGGCGAAAAAGCTTGTCCTTTCAACTTTTTCTACTGGGATTTTCTCGCTCGTCATTACGATAGTTTGAAAAACAATCACCGCATGGGTCAAATGTTGCGAAATTTAGAAAGAATGTCGGCGGAAGAGTTGGAAAAGATTCGCGCTAAGGCGGCGGAATGGCATGAGACTAATTCGTAGTTTTTTCTTTTAACTAGCCAAAAACTCCAAAACCAAATCATTAAACTTCTCTGGATATTCTAAATGAGGATGATGCCCGCAGCGATCGAAAATATGGAGACGGGCGTTAGGTATAGTTTTGGCTGCAATATAAGCGTGAGCTACTGGTATAATTCTGTCTTGTTTGCCCCAAATTACTAAAGTCGGTGCGGTAATGGTAGCGAGTTGACTGAGAATTGGACGAAATACTTGCGATCGCACGCCAAATAAATGAAAATTCGTCTTAACCATTGCCATCAGTGCGGGTTTTCTTCCAGGTAAAGCAAAGATGGGATAGCGCAGTTCCACCCACTCAGAAGGAATGCTTTGCGGATTGAAAAAATTATTTTTCAACATCGGTGCTAGTAGGCGGCGCGACGGACGCAGTAACCTAATGAGTAAAGGTAAAGTTGTCAGGCGGATACCCAAAGCGATCTCTCTACCGAATCCCATACTATCCACCAGCACCAATTTATTCACCCGTTGGGGAAATAGCAAAGCTAGTTGTAAAGCCGCACCACCACCCATAGAATTGCCGATCGCAGTCGCAGATTCAATCCCAAGGGTATCCATAAAATCTTTGATAAACTGAGCCTGGTAGGTGAGTGAATAGGAAGCCTGAGGCTTATCCGAACGTCCAGAACCTACCATATCGAGTGCGTAGACGCAGTGAGATTTTGCTAGAGTACCAATGTTATACAACCAAAACTCTACCGAACCTTGACCTCCATGTAACAAAATAATTGGATTTCCACTTCCCATCATCCAATAGCGAGTATTAATAGAACCAACTTTAACGTATCGATCTATTGGTACTTGCGTCTGATTCATAATTCAAAAGTCAAAAGTCAAAAGTTAGAAGTCAAAACCGAGGAGACAGGATTCATAATGATTCCCCTACTCCCTACTCCCTACTCCCTCATTCCGAATGTCTAAATCTTACAAACATCTAGACGCGATCGCGACTCTATTTGTCACTGTTTTATTAATCTCAAATATTACTTCAACTAAAATTGTTAGTTTGGGATGGTTTACCTTTGACGGCGGAACGCTGATTTTTCCACTGAGTTATATTTTTGGTGATATATTAACTGAGGTTTACGGTTATTCTCGTTCTAGAAAAGTGATATGGCTCGGGTTTTTCTGTGCTTTTTTAATGGCTCTTACTTTTAATCTTGTTGGTGCATTACCCCCAGCAGCAGATTGGAAATATCAAGAAGCGTATAATCGAATCTTAGGAGCTACTCCTAGAATTGTTGCTGCAAGTTTAATAGCTTACTGGGTTGGAGAGTTTTCTAATTCTTTTATTTTAGCAAAACTGAAAATATTAACTCGCGGTAAGTGGTTGTGGACTCGCACAATTGGTTCGACTTTAGTGGGACAAGTTTTGGATACAGCAATATTTATTCTGATTGCTTTTCTTGGGGTTTTTCCCAATAGCATACTATGGGCGCTAATCGCATCTAATTATTTATTCAAATGTGGAATTGAGATTTTATTTACGCCTGTAACTTATTGGATAACAAACTGGTTAAAGCGTCAAGAGCAAGAAGATTATTACGATATAAACACGAATTTTAATCCGTTTCGGTTTTCCAAAACAAGTTAGTGTAAGGGGGTAAAAAGCTAGAAAAATGAAGCCGAGAAACACTATAAATTAAAACTCTATAATCCTATACTCTCTCTCGACTTACAACTCTCTTTTTTGAGATATCAATAACTCATCATCAATTGCTAGTACAAACCAGACCAAAAACAAAATCTTGAATTGTCGTCTTAAAATCAGGATCGCCAGCAGCAGGCTTCACCGACAAACTCAACCGCACGGGATTATCGACTCTTCCTAAGGCAAATAGATTGCCAATATCTCGCCGAAAAAGTTCTGCTTCTGGTAATTGTCCCGTAACTGTACTCGGATCTCCATTCGTCAACGTTGTTATTTCTAAATCGGAGAAATCTTCAAAATTTAGAAAGTCATTCCACAGACTAGCCACAGTTAAAGTATCCCAGAAAAATAACGTATCGAAAACGAAAACACCAGGGGCAGGCGAATTAGCAAATTGAACGTTTTTGATATACTGTGCGGGGGCAGTATTGCATTGAGAAGGATTATCTTGAATGCGTTGGGCAAATCCTTGCAAGCGGGCGAAATTTGTAGCATTTAACGGTACGACATCCGCCGGAATTCCTGAATTGAGAACTTTATCTACCGCAGGTGCATCAATCCAAAAATTCACTTCGGCATTATTTAGCGAATTGAAAGCTTTTTTGTGTTCTCCAGTTTGAATATTTTCAAAATTTGTACCTGGAAATGGTAAATGGTGCGAGCCAAAAACATGTTCTCCATCTTGATAGTAAATGTTACCTTCCGTCCAAACTGGAAATGGTTCATTTAAACGGTAGTTACCATTCGCATCAAAATTATCGGCTTTATTTTCATCCAAAACACCACCCATATGGATAGTAGAAATAACCGAACTTAAATCGGCAAGTTTGATTTTCTTAGGACAGCCGTACTTTCGAGGATTTTCTTCTATGTAAGAATAAGCTCTTGCTAAGTTAGTCACGGGTCCAACGGTAGCAATTGTCAGCGGATCGTCTTTTTTATATGCTTCGCAGATGGAGGTTGCTAAATAATTAGCCGCTTTCTTTTTCGGATCGATAAGATCGACTTCTCGTAATTGAAATTGCTCTAAAGCTGCTTGAGCTTGCGGCAGAATGTACCTTAAAGTTTCATCGCGGAACGCTCGATTAAACTCGTTCCAACAAACAAAATCGGGAGGAGATGATACAAATTCTTGATGGAATAGACAAGGCTCTAAAGCTGGTTTACCTGCAAAAGGTAGTTGTACTCGTACCGGGGTAAACTGAGTTCCACGGATAGGTTTACCGAAATCGTCAGCCTCGTTTGGTACGTTAATAACTGTTGCACTTTCATCGCAACCAGAATAAATTTTTGCTTCGCGATATTGAGCGATCGCTAAAACTTTTTGTGTCAGTCCGTCAATCGATCCTGCTTCAGGACTAAAATCGCCTAGCAGCTCCCGTTTTAATTCTGGATAACCTTCAGAATTATTACAATATGATTCTCCATGTGCCATTGTAGTAATGCCAATTAGTTTAACTGGCGGAGATTTCTGCTGAGAGGCAAGGGCTAAAGTTAAGATGGCATAGTAGTCTTCAAATGCACCATCGTGATCGAAAATTACCCGAATTGGACGATCGCTAGCAACAGCAGAATTTGGCACACAGAAAGTAGCGGAAATAACTGCGACCGCTAATCCAGAAACGAGTTTTTTCAGTTGTAAATTTAACATGATTCGCTTGTCTGCAAATAGAGACAAGTTAGCACGAGCGAAAATTTTTCTTGGTATTGCGCTTTACTTATACTATTGCTACAAGACTACGCCGTTACTGCTTGCTACTCACTACTCACTGATAACTGTCCTTTATCTCCATCTAAAGTTGCCAGAATTCCAACAGGTAATGCGGCGTTGCAACCATCGTGACCAAAGGGCAGAGTGGAGACAATGGGAAGATTTAAATCCCCTAAGCGATCGCGCAATACTTCTTCTATGGTCAAACTAGAAATATTAGCTGGTGGTTCGCAACGGCTAAAGCGTCCTAAAGCAATACCTTTAATCTTGGTAAATGCACCACTCAAACGCCACTGCGTCAAAAGGCGATCGATCCGATAGGGTGCTTCTGTCACATCTTCTAAGGCAAGAATAACATTATCAAAATTTGGTTGAATTGACGTACCGAGAAGATGGGTAGCAACAGTCAGATTTGCTGGTAGCAGTACACCCGTCACCACGCCACCACCCCAACCCGTACCCTGGAGGGGAGGTAGGGAACGACCTTCTACCCAATCAAATAATCTTTGTTTAGACCAATCTGGTTCCGTTGGTAGCGTCGTCAATACAGGGGCGTGAACTCCTGAAATTCCAACTTGGCTTAGACTCCAGAGTAAAGCAGTAATGTCAGAAAAACCAATCAACCATTTGGGAAATCGGGAGTCGGGAGTCGGGAGTCGGGAGTCGGGAGTTGTATTAATATCCGTGTTTTGACTTTTAACTTTTAACTTTTGACTTTTGACTTGTTCCAGTTCCCACGTCCAATCTTCCAAAATCCTCATCCCACCATAGCCACCCCTAGCGCAGAGAATACCGCGACAGTTGGGATCTTGCCATGCATCGAGGAGTTGTTGGCGACGGCTAGCATCTGTTCCAGCTAAATATCCAAAAGCATCGCCGATTGTAGGATTAACTTTAACTTGATAACCACGCGATCGCCAGATTTCTATACCCTGTTCAAATGCTTCCATTTCTCGTAAAGCACCACTAGGGGCAATGACTTTTAATAAATCTCTTGGTTTGAGTGGCGGTGGTGGTTGGCAAATATGCATTGAATTAGTTTACAAAATCAAACACTTAAAGTTTTACCAATTAACCGAAATGCTAGTTATTTAAAAATATAATTTTTAACTACTGCAAAATATCCCGAAACCACTGCTCAAACCGATCGCCCAATGCTGCTAAAGAAAATTCTGCTTCGGCTTGTTGACGACAGGTATAGCGATTAATTTCATCCAAACGCGCGATCGCATTTACCAAACCCTCTACGCTATCTGGTTCGGCTAAAAACCCCGTTTTGCCATCTTGAATAATTTCGGCTGGTCCTCCACGGCGATAAGATATAACTGGTACGCCACAAGCTAAGGCTTCAATTGCTACGTTGCCAAATGCTTCTACCCAGCGAGGAGTCATCAACATTGCCCGACACTGACGCAATTCTTGCTGCATTTCTGTTGTAGAAAGAAACCCTAAATATTCAAAAGGTGCATCGGGATAAGTTTGACAAATTTGCTGCCAATAATCTTCATCTTGGATTTTTCCCATTACTTTTAAGGGAATTTTAGCAACTTGAGCTGCTGCGATCGCATCCTCTAAACCTTTTTCTGGGGCAATTCTCGCTAACCAAGCTAATTGGTTTTGAGGTTGAGGACAAAACTCATATAAAGATAAATCTATGCCGCTATTGAGATAATATACTGGCGCATCACTTGCCCCTACAAAAGAAAAAGTTGCTCCTTGAGAGGGAGTGTAGAAACCAATCGTCCCTGGAAATTGCTCTGCGACTCGTGCCACAATTTCATCCATTGCTGTATAAATCGAACCCATACTGACGAAATGAGCGATGGGAGTTTTTAAAAATGGGGTGAGATAAAATGGCAACCAATCGTAAGCAAAATTAACAATTAAATCGTACTCATTCTGTACTTGCCGTGCATAATCGCACATATTCGCCAGAACAGAATTTGCTGGCATGGTAACAGATGCATTTCGTGTTTGATTTTGGGCAATAACTTGTAGATTGCCAGGAATTTTTACAATCGGCATTGACTCAAGTTTCGACCCTTGGGGAGCAAGAATTTGTAACATATGCCCCCGTCTCAGCATTTCTTGAGCAATATTATACAGGCTTAATTCTACTCCACCCCCCAATCCTGTACCGAGGGGTCCAACGGAAGTAGAGATAAATAGAAGTTTCAATGGTAATGGGTAATGGGTAGTTGGTAAAAATCTTAAATGTCAAAGTAGCTTTAACTTTTGACTTTCATGTCTCTGATTCCTTCACAGGTACAGGTACGGACTTTGCTGATTCCAAAACTTGTTCGGGTTGGGATGGGTGCAACTCTTTTGTTGTAACCTTCTGGAATATTTGCTCTAATTTCTCCCGTTGATTGACTAGGTAGATACTAACTAATGTCAACGAAACACCCGTCCACTGGATCGGGCTGAGGACTTCAGAGAGAATTAAGTTACCAAATAAAAGAGCAAATACAGGTGTCAGGAAGGTAAGGGCGCTAAGGCTGGTAAGATTACCGCTAGAGGCGAAGTAGAAAAATAAGCCATAGGCGATCGCGCTACCAAATATCGTGGCATAAGCCATTGATATCCATCCAGATAAGCTAATATCTGCCCATTGTCCAGTCTCTAACCCTGCAGAAAGCACCAATAAAGGAATTCCGCCGATAATCATATGCCATCCCGTCGCTGACACCGGATCGGCGTGGCGACAAACGTAACGGATGGTTACCGTACCAACAGCCATCGATAGGGCTGCTAGTAGCATTAACCATTCGCCGCTTTGGAAGAGGGCATCGGGAGTCGGGAGTCGGGACTCGAAAGTCACACCAGAAAATACATTCAGAATTAGATCGTCTGGTATGCCAATTAGACTAATTCCCAGTACGCCAAACAGCAATCCCAACCATCCCCATAAACCAATCCGTTCGCCAAACAACCAACTCGACATTAAAGCTACGGCTAAAGGCTGGGAGTCAATCATCACCGATCCTAAACCTGCCCCAGTTCTGACTAAACCTTCTGCTAAAAAACCTTGAAATAGAGATCCATCAATTAAGGCAAATAGACTAATCCACAACCACGCCGCCCAACCTTTGGGCTGAGGTCTACCCATTGCCATTGCTGCGCCCAATACTAAGATGCCAGCAGGCAACAGCCTTACTCCTGCCATGAAAAAAGGTGTCGTATGGGGAATCACGCCTTTCATCGCTACCATCGCTGTTCCCCAGAGGAAAAAGGGTGCGATTAACAGTACTGAGGCAAAGGGTAATCTTGATTCAGTCAGTTTCAGATGCATGGGATAGCTGACGGCTGGGATGAGAAAATGACGTTTCTCCGATCTTAATCGATTATGTATTTTTGTGAAGCGATCGCCGCGCACTGCAACAAAAATCCACAGATAAAAAATGTTCTATGCTTAGTCTAAATTGAGTTACGTCTGGTATATAACTGTACATGCTACGGCTGTTTAAAACCCCTTTTCGCAAACAAATTGCGCGGCTAGAAATTACTGGGGCGATCGCGAGTGCGACGCGCAAAAGAGTTCTAGAAGCCCTCAAGACTGTAGAGGAAAGACGCTTTCCCGCCTTGCTACTTCGCATTGATAGCCCTGGCGGAACGGTGGGAGACTCCCAGGAAATCTATAGTGCTTTAAAACGATTGCGGGAAAAAATCAAAATTGTTGCCAGTTTTGGCAATATCTCTGCTTCTGGCGGTGTCTACATCGGCATGGGAGCCAGTCATATTGTGGCAAACCCAGGTACGATTACAGGTAGTATTGGGGTAATTCTGCGTGGAAACAACTTAGAACGCTTGCTAGATAAGATCGGCGTTTCGTTCAAGGTAATTAAATCTGGTCCCTACAAAGATATTTTGGCTTTCGATCGCGAATTGACAGAACCAGAACAACATATTCTGCAAGAATTAATCGATACCAGCTATCGGCAATTCGTTCAAACTGTGGCTGAAGGACGAAATCTGACGGAGGAGGCAGTCAGAAGCTTTGCCGACGGGCGCATATTTACCGGACAGCAAGCCCTAGAATTGGGTGTTGTGGATCGGTTGGGAACTGAGGAAGATGCCCGTCGTTGGGCAGCAGAGTTAGTCGGACTCGATCCAGAGAAAACTAAGTGCTTCACTTTAGAAGAACGCAAGCCACCGTTGCAGCGACTGCTTTCTAGGGAAGCTACGGTAGCATCTGGTTTATTACCTGGGGTAGATTGGTTAGAGTTTGAGCTATCTACTAGTGGCTTACCCTTGTGGCTGTATCGTCCGTAATTAAGATAATTTTGGCTGATTCTAGTTATGAGTTAACAGTTGACAGTTGACAGTTAACCGTCAACCGTCAACTGTCAACCAACAACGTTTTAAGAAGTAAACACAAAAAATGATTCGGTTAATTTAAATTAAGGGAGGAATTGAGCGTGGAGTGGCGATTAAAAGCAATTCGCGGGGCAACAACCGTTACAGAAAACACGGTACAGGCAATTGACGAAGCCGTGACAGAAATGTTAGATGAGTTGGAAATGAAGAATCAGCTAGATCCGACTCAAATTGTTAGCGCCACTTTTACCGTCACTCGCGATCTCGATGCTATTTTCCCTGCTGCGATCGCCCGCAAACGTCCTTGTTGGGACTGTGTAGCCATGCTTGACGTTCAGCAAATGCATGTAGAAGGTAGTTTAGAACGTTGCATTCGCTGCTTAATCCACGCCAATCTCCCTGCTAATCAAGTCCAAGTTTGGCATCCTTACTTACGAAAAGCTAAGAATTTACGCCCCGATTGGAGTTCTCCCCAACGACTCGTACAGCCAGAATCGGTGCAGTCTCATTTAAGGTAATGGCAACATTCAACCACAAAACTTTTCCACACAGCGCACGAAAATTTCTACTCCCATTCCCAAAGCAGTTTCATCAAAATCAAATCGCGGATGATGGTGGGGATATGCTAAGTTTCTGCTCAGATTAGCAGTACCTAAAAAGAAGTAGCATCCTGGAACTTCTTGCAAGAAAAATGACATATCTTCGCCGCCCATTGTCTGACATTCTGGCACAATTCCTAGGGGTGTTTCTACAACTTTTTCAGCCTGCGATCGCACTAATTCTGCTATTTCTGCGTTATTAACTACAGGCGGATACAATTGCCAGTATTCTAACTCGTAACTCGCACCGTGACTTTGACAAACACCACCAATAACTTGCTCGACTCGTTGACCGAAATAACCATCATATTTAGGATTAAAATAGCGGATCGTACCGCTGAGGTGAGCTGAATCTGCAATTACGTTATGGGCAGAACCAGCATGAAATTCTCCTACCGTGACGACAGCAGAATCAATGGGATCGACGTTTCGCGCCACAATAGTTTGTAAAGCATTCACAACTTGACTGGCGACTACAATGGCATCTACTGTTTGATGAGGCATTGCACCATGTCCGCCTTTGCCCTTAATTTTCAAATCGAATAGTTCTACCGCTGCCATTAAAGCACCGCTACGCACTCCAACCGTACCCAAAGGTAAGTTATTCCATAGGTGCAAGCCGATAATTGCATCCACATCGGGATTTTTCAGAACTCCCGTTTCAATCATTGGCTTTGCGCCGCCTGGCCCCTCTTCTGCTGGTTGGAAGATAATTTTCACCGTACCAGCAAAGTCCTCGCAATGTTGAGAAAGATAGTATGCTGTCCCTAGGGCGATCGCGGTGTGTCCGTCATGACCGCAAGCGTGCATCACACCATCATGTTGGGACTTATAAGGCACGTCATTTTGTTCTTGGATGGGTAACGCATCCATATCAGCGCGAATGGCTAAGACTGGGGGTGTGGGGTGTGGGGTGTGGGGTGTGGGGTATTTTTTTCCCTGAATAATCGCGACGATACCTGTTTTGGCTATTCCCGTTTGATGTTCGATGCCCCATTCTTGCAACTTTTGGGTAATAAACTCAGATGTCAGGTGTTCCTTAAACCCTAATTCTGGACGTTGATGTAGTCGCCGCCGCCATTCTACCAATCGCGCTTGCAACGCCTGAATATCTGGGCGAATGCGCGAGCGATCGCTTGTGAGAGGATTTAAGGAAGTAGAAACCATACTGAGCTAGTAATATTTTGGGGCTGAATTGCAGATATGCCTATACTTCAGTTTAAGGTTTTACGAGGAAATCTGCATCCTAAGTGGATGGGTAGTGCAGTCACAGACTACTTGACGGTACAATCTACGATTTCAAGGTCGCCTTCGTAGTATCTTCGCTTGAATTTTTTACCATTGCTCTCTATAAAATAATAGTAAGTCTCATCTTTAAAATGATACAAAACAAATTTAATTTCTCCTATGCTTCCAAAAGTTTTACTATCTTTGGTGATTATTTTAACCCTATCACCAATATGATATTTCGATGGATTGCGTTTTTTGACTTCGTTCATATCAACAAGAAGCCAAATACGATCGCACCACAATTGCCAAAGCACTTGCAGCATATATAAGCTGGAATTAAAGTTAATCTTTATCAAATTGCGATCGCAGCCGTTGGCGAAATTCTTTTGCTGCTGCTAAAGGGTTAGAGTTAGTGAGACATTCAGCCAATAAATTAATATCTAAGTTTGGCAATATTTCACTTCGATCTATTCTCTCATATCCAAAAGTTTGTCTAAATTGAGCAGGTGTCTCTTCTCGCAAGTAATAAAGAGAGAAATTCTCATTTTGCCAAAACCAAACTTCTCGCACGCCCAATCGCCGATAGAGTTCTAAACGATTAATTCCGCCACTGGTTACTACCACTTCAATAGCTATATCTGGGAAATCTTTATCAGTACCAATACAATAGCTTTCGTCTGGTTCCCCGCCTGCTTGTCGATCTTCCTTGCGAAAAGTCGTAGAACCAGTAGGAAAATACTCTGTATCTGTTTCTAAAAAGTAGATTAGCAGTAAATCTCCAATACGAGTTTTTCCCTTTTCATGACGGCGACTTGGCGACACAATTTCTAATACTTTATCTAAGTAAGCAATCCGATAGCCAGAATTATCGCCTAAATCGGCAACTAGGGCTTCGTATTGCTGCCAACTCACACCAGTAACAATCCGTTTCTCTTCCGGATCGTCAGCTTGCAGGCGTTGAGTTAAATCGTTGAGTAACACCATAGTAAAAAGTCAAAAGTTAAAAGTTAAAAGTCAAAATAATTAGATTTAATCCTAACCTGAAACTGGCTGCGGTTCCCCCACTGCTTCCACAGCAACCGTAGCGCGATCGCGGACGTATTCAATTGCCCATACAATAGCTTCAGGTGTCGCAGGAGAAGCCAGAGGAACGTAATCTGTATCGCCAAAAGCGGCGACTGCCGCGCGAATTGCTTCCCGTACCGAAAGTGCCAACATCAACGGGGGTTCGCCTACAGCTTTACTACCATAAATTACCCCATCTTGAGCCGCCCGTTCTAACAAATGTAAATTAAAACTTTCCGGTATTTCTCCAATTGTGGGAATCTTATACGTACTGGGGGCATAAGTGCGGATGCGTCCTTTTTCATCCCACACCAACTCTTCCATTGTCAGCCAACCCATCCCTTGTACGAAACCGCCTTCAATTTGTCCGCGATCGACCAGAGGATTTAAAGACTCTCCCACATCATGCACGATGTCAACTTGTCGTAACTTAAAGTTACCCGTAAAGCCATCCACTTCAACTTCACTTACCGCCGCCCCATATGCAAAATAATAAAACGGTCTGCCTTTGCCTGTGGCATCATCCCAATAGATATTGGGAGTGCGATAATATCCTGTAGCAGCAAGGCTAATGCGATCGCCATACGCCTGCTTCGTCGCCTCTTCAAAATGAACTCGCGCTGAAGGGTAAGTACGACAGTAAATCCAATCGTCAGCAAATACCATTTCTTCCGGTGTATCCAACTTCAGCAACGCAGCCGCCACCACAGCTAACCGAGATTTCAACGTTTCGCAAGCATCTTTCACCGCTTGTCCGTTTAAGTCAGCACCGCTAGAAGCAGCTGTAGCAGAGGTATTCGGTACTTTTTCCGTACTCGTAGGCATGATTCGCAAGCGTTCGATTCTTACCCCCAGCGTTTGGGCAGCAACTTGCAGCATCTTAGTATGCAACCCCTGTCCCATTTCCGTACCACCGTGATTCAGTTGAATGCTACCGTCGGTGTAGATTAAGACTAAAGCACCTGCTTGGTTGTATTGGGTTTTATTAAAGGAAATCCCGAATTTTACCGGAGTAATTGCCAAACCACGTTTTTTATATGTACTGGCTTGGTTGTACTGCGCGATCGCCTCTCTACGTGTAGTAAAATTCGAGTTATCTTTTACCTGCTGCCAAACTTTTGTAATCCGGTTGTCAAAAATTTCTTGATCGTAGTGGGTAGTATTCGTTTCTCCTTCACCGTGGTAAAAGTTGCGTTCTCTTACCACTTCTGGGGGTAAACCCAAATGCCGCGCTACTCGATCCACAATATCTTCAATTACTACCATGCCTTGGGGACCGCCGAAACCTCGAAATGCTGTATTCGAGACTTTATTGGTTTTGGCAATTTGCCCTCTAACTTCTAAATGAGGAATGTAATAGGCATTATCTACATGTAGCATTGCCCGCAACAGTACGGGAGGAGACAGATCCAAACTCCATCCACCATCGGAGTATAAATCCACATCTAAAGCAACGATTTTGCCCTCATTAGTAAAACCGACTTTGTACTGTCCTAAAAATCCGTGACGCTTACCCGTCAAGATCATATCGTGGTGGCGTTTTAATTTTACCCGCACCGGACGACCTGTTTTACATGCTGCGATCGCGGCTACACCTGCAAAAGGGTTTGCCTGCGATTCTTTTCCGCCAAATCCGCCACCCATTCTGATACAAGTCACAACAACTTGATTTTTAGCAATTCCCAATACGCGAGAAACAACAATTTGAGTTTCTGTGGGATGCTGGGTAGAAGCATAGACTTGGTAATTACCTTCTCCATCTGGTATAACCCAACTCGCATGGGTTTCTAGATAGAAGTGATCTTGACCGTTCATTGCCATTTCGCCTTCAAGATAGCAATCTACCTGTTGTAAAGCTGTTGCCGGATCGCCCCGCTTGATGATTCGCGGTTTAAGATGAAAGCTATCTGCTGCGATCGCGTCTTTGATGGTCAAAATTGGTTCTAGGGGTTCGTATTCGACTGCAATTTTTTCTGCACCCAACCTCGCAGATTCATCCGTCTCTCCTGCTACCCAAACCACCGCTTGTCCGTAGTAACTAATTTCCTCATCGGGAAGCAGGATTTCATCGTAAATAATCGTTCCAGTATCATTTACTCCTGGTACGTCGGCGGCGGTGATGACTGTGACGACACCATCAATTTCGTATGCGCCAGTTGTATCGATTTTAGTGATTCGCGCTTTCGCGTGGGGAGACAGTACGGGATAGAGGGAAAGCATCCCTGCTGGTAAGCGTTGGTCGTCAGTATAAATTGCTTTACCGCTGACGTGTCCGGTGGCGCTTTCGTGGCTGATTTTTTTCCCTACTGTCATCTCGTCCCCCATGAAATTATATGATTTCGATCGCGCAAAGACGCAAAGGCGCAAAGATAAGAAGGTTAACAAGATAATAGGTTGAAACAACAATTACCCATTACCGATTACCCATTACCAACTTCAACAAAAAACTTCTCAAATAAATTCGCAACCAACATCTTGCGATACTCGGCGCTACCTCGTAAATCGGTAAGTGGTGTAAAGGCTTGTTTTAATTCTTGCTTTGCTTGTTTTACTGTCTCGGCATTCCAAGGTTTGCCAATTAGCATTGATTCTACTGCTAATGCCCTGGCTGGTGTTGCGGCAACTCCACCATATGCGAGTCTGGCGTGTTGAATTCGATCGCGATCGCCCAAGTCGATTGTAAAAGCAGCTGCGACAATACTAATATCATCTGTACCGCGTTTGCCGACTTTATAAGATTGACTCAAGCGGCGAGTTGCACCTGCTGTTATAGTTTTGGGAATTTGGACGGAGACGATGACTTCTCCTGGCTGCAAATCTGTTTTTCTGTAACCTTTGAAGAAATCTGCCAGAGGAAGAATTCTTTCACCCCCAATCCTAGCAATACGCAGTTGAGCATCCAAAGCGAGTAATACTGGAGGCAAATCGCCAATTGGTGAAGCTGTACCGATGTTACCGCCTAATGTGGCTCGATTTCTAATTTGACGCGCTGCAAACCAGTGCAGCATCTCATCCATAGCTGGAAAGACACCGCGTAAGTTGTCTTCTATATGACTTAGTGGTACTGCCGCACCAATTTCCACCAACTGAGGTGTATTTGCCAGTATTTTCAATTCTGCTACTGCTTCTAAGGAAATTAGCACCGGAAAGTTTTTGCTATGGTGGCTCATTTCCAGTCCTAAATCTGTTGCCCCTGCAACTAAGCTAGCGTCGGGATGCTGTTGCAGTAATTCTAAAACTATTTGTAGTTGCGTCGGGCGATAAAATTTTTGCTCGTGACAACTGTAGCTAATTTGACTGAATTCAGTAGTCGCTTGTGCCAGCTTCTGACTGAAACAATCGCTTGGCGGCTGCATTCGCATCACTTGTTGGGCAGCACGGCGAATTGGCAAGTATCCCGTACAACGGCACAAATTCCCCTCTATTGCTAAGTCGTCAACCTGGCGATCGTAGTAGGCAGCAAACATACTCATAATAAAGCCAGGGGTACAGTAGCCACACTGGGAACCACCTGTTTCTACCATTGCTGCTTGGACTGGATGTAACTGTCCGTTAGCAACCCCCTCTACAGTAATAACTTCTCTTCCCGCTACCGCACCCAAGGGAATGAGACAGCTATTAACTGCTTGATAGTGGGGTTTTCCATCTGCGCCTTCACCCACAATGGCAACAGTACACGCCCCGCAGTCACCATCGCCACAGCCTTCTTTCGTGCCGATGCGTCCGCTTTGCCGCAGGTATTCTAGAAGCGTTATTGTAGGTGAGACATCTTTCAGACGAACTGTTTCGCCATTGATAGTTAAACTTAAGCGTTCTGGTGATAATTGCTGCACTTTCTAAATCCAATAGTTAAAAAGTGACTTCGCGATCGATCTTAGACGAGTCAGCCACTGGGCTGCATAAAAGTGCTTGACCAATGCGATCGCGCTATTCAATTTATATAAGTATACTGTATACAGTAAAAGCGAAAGAATAAAAGTGTTCTTAAATACTCAAATGGAAATGTTGTGGCGATCGCTCTACCACTTACATCTGCTTTTTCAAGATAGCAGGGCGCAAGCGTACAAAACGCGAGTAAAACGATCGCCCCCCAGAGAGATTGACGCGATCGCGACCTCTAGTACTTTGCTAAGAAGCTCTTAATCCTGTTTCACTATTGTTAAAAATCTTTAGAAATTGCCGAAGCGATCGCAAATTGCAGTAAATTCGTTTTTGGTTGTAGTCTTATATTCATAAGGAATCTAGCAATATGTTTTCAGCATCGTTTTTACCATCAATCTTAGTTCCACTGACTGTTCTAGTCTTTCCTTCCGTAGCAATGGCTTTGTTGTTTCTCTACATCGAACGGGAAGATCCTTCAGGAATCTAGCATTTGACATGGGCTAGCATCTCACAATTCGCAATTCATAATGAATTTTGACTTGCGATTTTATTCTCTAGCACCTTGCCTCCAGCCCCTAATTAAAAAACCGCTTACCCCACTGGATAGGCGGTTTTTTTAATTTAATCGGTTGATAACGGTTGCTCGATCGCGAAGAACTTTAGCTAGCTAGCTAAATTCAGCATGGCGGAAATAAAGGGATCGCTTAAAATCAGCCAAAAGTCTCGCATTTCAGCTTTTTGACCTTTGACTTTTGACTTTTGACTTTTGCAAGTTCTTACAACGAGGAACCTAAATGAGTGTAAGAACCGTAAAAGAATGTTCCAACAACAACAATCACGCCCAAACCAGCAATAGTAGCTACAACCCAAAGGGGTATTCTTCCACTTCCAGACACAGCTTTTTCTCCTGCCTAAATTACACAGTTAGATAAATTAAAGACAACAGCCTTGAATCTAGTTAGTTGAAGAAGTAACTAGAAAACAAAATGCCCAGCACGAATATTAGCAGCAAACCCAAGTATAGGGAAGTCCGGTTTAATTCTACAGGCTGGTTATTAGGGTTTTTCGATCTCTCTAATGGCATAAACTTCTCCTATCGCTGAATGAATTGCATAGAAGCGATCGCACCTAAGAAAAACACTGTTGGTACAGCTAAGGTGTGAACTGCTAGCCAGCGGACGGTAAAAATTGGATATTGAATTGGTTGATTGACTTGATTGGTGTTCATTTCAAATTACTTTCCTATAAAGTCTTCGATCTGTTTTCTGCTTTCAAAGCGATCGCTCACGATTGGCAACTCTTGCCGTTCTTGAGGATAGTATTCGTTTGGTCGGGGTGTGCCAAATACATCATAGGCAAGACCAGTACTAACGAATAACCAGCCAGCGATAAACAAAGCTGGAATAGTAATACTGTGAATCACCCAGTAACGCACGCTGGTAATAATATCCGAAAACGGACGCTCACCTGTCGTTCCTGACATTTATCTTCCTCCATTAAGAACCATTACTTTCTTACTCATTATCCTACGAAACTCTAACAAGTTGCACTTGTAGAGACGTTACATGTAACGTCTTTACACTCTTACCTGCCCATCAAGCCGATTCTGCTTGACCTTGATAACGCAGCAAAATTCCGCGCTGACCGATAATAAATCCTTTCTCTGGAGAGAGAAAGACGATCTTGTAAAGATTCGAGGGGACTGATTCTACGCCTCGGTCTTTTTGCCAAGTTTTCCCGCCATCTGGACTGCAAAGTAGATTACCGCTACCACCAGTCACCCAAATTTCTTCAGGTGTCCGGTAAGCCAGATCTAGTAATCCCCAACTAGTAGATAACTCTGGATTTTGTGCTTCTTCCCATTCTTCCGTACTATCTGCCTTAGTAAATTGCACCTGACCGCCTCGCGCCAGCATCCATATGCGTCCATCTTTACCAAAACCCATATTTTGTACGCGGCGAGAACTATTACGGTTATGACCTTGCCACGCCATTTGACCTGGTTCCCAAGTGGAATAGAAATTGCCCTTGGCAGAAACAGCAATGTACTTACCGTCTTCAGAACGCGCTACGTTTCGCAGCACGCCTACGGCTTCCTGTACCATTGCTTTCCAGTTTTTGCCTCCATCTGTCGTGCGGTAAATCGCACCTACATCTGTAGTCATCTCCGCTGACTGTTGCCCCAGAGCCACAATTGTATTTGGGTTGCCTGGTAGCTTTTCACTTAAGAGAATCCGCGACCAAGTTTCGCCACCATCATTTGTGTGTAGCAATAGAGACGGTTCGCCAACAATCCATCCTTCTTGACCGGAAAAACTTACGGAAGACAGAATAAAGTTTTTGTCGCCTAAATCCAAACTCTTCTGCTGCCAGGTTTTGCCACCATCTTTAGTTTCAAATAAAGCAGATTTATTCCCCACTAACCAGCCATGTTGGGTGTCTTCCGTAAAGCCAACATCTTGTAAGTTAACATCCGTTGGTAAAGTAACTACCTCCCAAGGATTGTAGCTAGTAGAGGGAACGCTACTACAACCAACGCATAGCAAGACGACTGCTACGAGAATAACAAGCTTTTGCCAAAATCTTAACGGTGAAAACATGCTGATTTTACGTTCTCTACTTAAACAAATTGAATGTATTTAAGAATATTCAGTATGCCGATAGGTCGAATTAGAGCCTACTTACTTGTCAGCATACAGATAGTGGGTCAGGCGATCGCCATCTGCACCAAGCTTGCCCGACAGCAGATTCACTGTAACCCGTAGAGGCTGAGAAAAAACAAGACAGCCAGCGCTAAAGCACCGAAGATCAAAATGTTCTTCTGACCTGGCGTGAGCTGATTTACGCCAAGACCGTAGCCGAGATTTTCCTTAAAGCCAGAGGCTTGTCCCACTGGACCAATATTGGCAAATGCGCTTTTCCGCGCCCCGCAAACAGGACATCGCCAAGTAGAAGATAATTCTACAAACGGTATACCAGGGGCAATATCGTGCTTATCATCGCCGCGATCGGGTTCGTATACATAACCGCATGCCCGACATTCATAGCGGTCTAGTGCTTGGGTATCAGTAGCTGGTTCGCTCATGGTAGGGCAAATGAGAAAGTAGAGGCGCAAAGCTTAAAAGCATGTTAAAAATTATGACGCGAAATGACTTCTTCTACAAGGGGTAAGGGAGCAGGGAGCAGTTATCAGTGACTAGTGAAGAATGGGGTGTGGGGTGTGGGGTGTGGGGTGTGGTGCGTGAATTGCTTCTGACTTCTGACTTCTCCTCTGCCCCTCTGCTCCCTTGTCTCCTCACTCCTCGCTCCTCACTCCTCGCTCCTCACTC
>ERZ1066120.182-NODE-182-length-64528-cov-15.530594_pt1 | contig 64528 bp, 65 predicted proteins | sample MGYA00382767_ERZ1066120 | MGnify/ENA primary metagenome ERZ1066120 (study PRJEB33369, sample SAMEA5778350) | biofilm metagenome | biome: Industrial cooling water; feature: Water cooling tower basin; material: Biofilm | place: United Arab Emirates | collected... | reverse complement strand
TCCCGTCAGGCGCGCGTCGGACCGGCGGGCCAACTGGACGGACCGCGGACGGGCCCGCCCCGGCCAGCGGTCTGCCGTTCCCCGTCACGGCGGCCAACCCGGGAAAGCTGCCGAGGCCCCCCATGCCGTCCCAATCCTTCTGGCTCGCGGTCGGCTTTCTCGGCCAGGCCCTGTTCTCCGCCCGGTTCATCGTCCAGTGGGTCGTCAGCGAGGTCCGGCGCGAGAGCATCGTCCCCTACGTCTTCTGGTGGTTCTCCCTGGGCGGGGGCGCCACGCTTCTCGCCTATTCCATCTGGCGGCAGGATCCCGTGTTCATCGCCGGGCAGGCCTTCGGGCTGGTCGTCTATCTGCGCAACCTGATGCTCATCCGCGCCGGCGCGCGGACGCGGGCCGCCCGATGACCCGGGACGACTGGTACCGGCACCCTGCGGCCGCCGCCGTCGCCTTCCTCGCCACGAGCGTGGCGCTGCTCGCCCTCCGGCCCCTGCTTGCGGTGGACGAGACCCGCTACCTGACGGTGGCGTGGGAGATGTGGCAGGGCGGCTCCAGGATCGTGCCGCACCTCAACGGCGAGATCTACAGCGACAAGCCGCCGCTCCTGTTCTGGCTGGTCAACCTCGTCTGGGCCGTCGTGGGGCCGAGCGAGTTCGCCGCCCGGCTGGTCGGGCCGGCCGCCGGGGTCGCGGTGATCCTGCTGGCCGCCCGCCTGTCCCGGACGCTCTGGCCGCAGGCCCCGGCCCGCGAGGGCTGTACGGCCTGGATCCTCGCCACCGGCGGCGTGTTCCTGGCCTACGCGTCGGCCACGATGTTCGACGCCCTGCTGGCCGTCGCGGTCGTGGGGGCGATGCTGGCCCTCTGGGCGATGGGCCGTCATCCGGGCTGGCGTCCGGCGGCCGGGCTGGGCGTGGCGCTCGCCTTCGGCGTGCTGGCCAAGGGGCCGGTGATCCTCGTCCATGTCCTGCCGGTGGCCCTTGCCTTTCCGTTCTGGCGGCCCGCGGACGGCACGGCACGGCCGCGCGACATGGCGGCGGGCGTCGGGCTCGGGGTGCTCGTGGCGCTGGCGCTGGTCGGGCTCTGGCTGGTGCCGGCGCTCGTCTTCGGGGATGCCGGGTATCGCAACGACATCCTGTGGCGGCAAAGCGCCGGGCGCATGGTCGCCTCCTTCGCCCATGACCGGCCGGTCTGGTTCTACCTCGCGCTGCTGCCGCTGTTCCTCTGGCCCTGGGGCTGGGGCCGCGAGGCGGCAAGCCTCTGGCCAAGGGACAAGGGGTCGGCCGAACGGTTCGTCCTCGCCTGGGCGCTCGGCGCGCTGGCGGCCTTCAGCCTGATCAGCGGCAAGCAGCTCCACTACCTGATCCCGGAGCAGCCGGCGCTGGCGCTGCTGATGTCGCGGGTGACCGACGCGGTCCCGGGGCGCCGGACGCGGTTCATCCCGCTCCTGCCCGCCTTCGCGATCCTCGGCACCGGCGCCTCGGCCGCCCTCGGCTACGGCCCGGCCATCCTCTCCGGCGGGGTGGGCCTGCTCGAGCTGTCGATCGCGTCGGTGATCGTCGCGACGGCGCTGGGGCTGGTCGCCACGGCCCGGTCACGGCAGGCCTGCCGCGTCCCGGTGGCCCCCGCCACGCTCGTCGCGTTCCTCCTGATCGCCTTCCAGACGGTCTGGGCCACGAACAACCCCGGCCGGCTGGCGGGCCTCCTGTCGGTCTACGACACGCGCGGGATCGCCACCGTCGACCAGGGCTACGCCGGCCAGTTCAGCTTCGCCGCCCGCCTGTCGCGGCCCGTGTCCGTCCTGAGGGAACCCGGCGCGCTCGACGCCTGGATGACCGCGAACCCGAGCGGCCTCGTCCTCGGCCGGTCGCCGGTCGTCGCGCCCGGGCTGCGGCTCCTGCGCGAGGACACCCTGAACGGGGACCCGTGGTTCGTCTACGCCGTGGGCCCGCGGCCGTGATCGACGCGCCCCGGGTGTCGGTCGTGCTGCCCGCGCGCAACGAGGCCGCCGCCATCGCCTCGCTGCTGTCCGAGATCGCCGCAGCGCTGGCGGCGATCCCGCACGAGATCATCGTCGTCGACGACGGATCGGGCGACGCGACCGCCGCTGCCGTGGCCGCGGCGATGCCTGCGATGCCCCGCCTCCGGCTGATCCGGCACGACCGGTCCTGCGGGCAGTCCGCCGCGCTCCGGACCGGCATCCTGGCCGCGAGCGGCGGGGTCATCGCGACGCTGGATGCCGACGGGCAGAATCCCCCGTCCGATCTGCCCCGGGTCCTGGCCCCGCTGCTCGCCGGCGAGGCGGGGGGGCCGGGCCTCGTGCAGGGGCAGCGCCGCAGGCGGCGGGACCGCTGGACGCGCCGCGTCGGGTCGCGCATCGCCAATGCCGTCCGCGGCGCGCTGCTCGGGGACGGCGTGCGCGACAGCGGCTGCGGGCTGCGGGCCTTCCGGCGCGAGATCTACCTGTCGCTTCCCTTCTTCGACCATATCCACCGCTTCATGCCGGCGATGGTCCGGCGCGAGGGCTACGGCGTGCTCGTCGTCGACGTCGGCCATGCCGAGCGCCGCGGCGGCCGGTCCAACTACGGCAACCTCCAGCGCGCGCTGGTCGGGATCGTCGATCTCGCGGGCGCGGCCTGGCTGATCCGCCGCCGCACGATCCCCCTAGCCGTCGAGCATGACCCGGACGGCTCGGGCGCGCCCCGCGAAGGCCGCCGGGTCTGCGGTCCGACGTGCGGCCAGTAGCCCGGCGGGATCGCCGCCGGTCCCGCCCCTTGCCCGGGGTCCGACGCGGCCGTCGCCTCGACCGGGACGATCGCGGATCACGCGACCGGGAACGGAATGACAAACCTTCAACCTTCGCGACAGGCCGACGGCAGGTCCGGCATCCAGATTGGCCCCATGGCAGCGGTGGGCGCTGCTCGACACGGAAAGGAAAGACCATGGACTCGAAACCCGGATCGCGCCGCGCGAGGCTGATGCTGGCGACCCTGGCCGGATCGCTGGCCCTCGGGGCCACGATGGCGACCATCGCACGGGCCGGCTCCCCGTCCGACGACGCAGCGACCGTGCAGGCGTTTGGCGCCGCGACGATCTCGCTGGCCGAGGCGATCCGAACCGCCGAGGCCGCGGGCCAGGGGCAGGTCGTGGGCGCGGAATTCGAGATCAAGGACGGGACGCCGGTCTACGACGTGACCACCCAGACCGGCACGTCGGAGATCGACCACCGGATCGACCCGGCGACCGGCGCGATCCTCGCCAGCACCCCGGATGCCGAGAAGGCGGACGGCGACGACGAGGACGACGAGGCGCAGGAGCTGACGGCGCTGCAGGGCGCCAAGGTCAGCCTGCTCCAGGCCGTCGCCACGGCCGAGGCCCAGGGCGGGAAGGCGCTGGCGGCCGAGTACGACCGGGATGACGCTGCGCTTGCGATCAGGGTGGAAACGGTCGACGCCGCCGGCAAGACGGTCGATCTTCGGGTCGACGCCATGACCGGCGCGGTCATCGCGGCCGCCGACGATGGCGAGGACGACGACGGCGACCATGACGGCGGGGACGACGGCAAGGACGGCGACGAGCAGGAAGGCTGACCGGCCTTCCCGGCCCGCCGCCCCGACGGGGCGGCGGGCCTTGCCCCCGGCGGGCCCCGGCCGGACGGGTCGCGCCCGGTCCCGCCTGCCGTCGTCACAGGACATCCCGATGCACAGGCCCCTGATCGTCGTCGGCTCCGAGGCGCGCCGTCTTCTCGCCGGCCGTGCCGCGGCCGGGTTCCGGCGTCACGTCGCGGGCCTGAACCGGATCGCGGCCGGTCGCGCTCCGCTGCCGCCGCCTGCCCCTTCGTGCTCGCGGCGGCGGCTCCGGCGGGACACGGCGTCCGCGCCGGTCGCGGGCGGCCCCGATCGTCGGGGCCTTTCCGGCCGGACGTCGCCCCGAACCGCGGGTGGCGCCCCGTTGCGCTGCCGTCCGGCCTGCGGCAGGGTTCCGGCAGGCCGTGCATGAGGGGCAGGATGACGACGGACGGCCGATCGGACGATCGCGCGAAGGACGGCCCCGCCGCGGGCCCGTGGGTCCGGCTGCGCCCGTCGCTTCCCTATCTGCTCGCCGCCGGCCTGTTCGCCCTCGGCCTCTTCGCGCTCTTCCGCCTGCTCGCGCCGGTCAACCCTGCCGATGTCGCCGCGCAGGTCCGGGCCACGCCCTGGACCACGACGGCGCTGGCGCTGGCCGCGACGCTGCTGGGCTACCTGTCCCTCGCGGGGTACGACTGGTCCGCGCTGCGCTACATCGGCAAGCCGCTACCGATCCCCGTGGTGCTGACCGGGGGCCTGATGGCCTATGCCTTCGGCAACACCATCGGCCTGTCGGCGGTCTCCGGCGGTGCGGTGCGCTGGCGCGTCTATGCCGGGCTCGGGCTGGACGGCTACGACGTCGCGGCGGTCTCGACCTTTGCCGCGGTCTCGTTCGGGGTCGCCGCGACGATCGTGGGGCTCGGCGCGCTGGCGATCCACCCCGGCGCGCTCGCGTCGATCCTGCCCTTCCCGGCGGGAACGATCCGGGCCGCCGCCGTCGCCCTGATCGCCGCGACCGTGGTTCCCCTGGTCTGGGCCTCGGCCCGGGGACGCAGCCTGCGCATCCGGGGCGTCACGGTCCGCGCGCCGTCGCTGCCGATCCTTGCCGCGCAGATCCTGTTCAGCCTCGGCGACATCGGCTTTTCGGCGCTGACGCTCTACCTGTTCCTGCCGGCCGGCGATCTCGGGTTCCTCACCTTCCTCGCCGTCTTCGCGGCGGCAACGATGGCCGGCATCCTCAGCCACGTCCCCGGCGGGATCGGCGTGTTCGAGACCGTTGTCATCGCCGCCATGCCGGCGGGCACGCCGGTCGGCGAGGTGGCCGCGGCGCTGCTGCTCTACCGGCTGGTCTACTACCTCCTGCCCTTCCTCGCCGCCCTTGTCGTGCTGGCCGCGTACGAGGCCTGGCGTGCGGCGGGCGGGCGCGTCGCGGGCGGCAGGACCGGGCGGGCGCTCTCGGCGATCGAGCCCGGATTGCGCGCCGTGGCCCCCGTCGCCCCGCTGGTGCTGGGGGCCATGGTCTTCGGGTCCGGGCTGTGGATGAGCGTCTCGGCGCTCCTGCCCCCGCTGTCCGAGGCGGCGGAGGCGGCCGAGGCGCTGTTCCCGCTGGCCTTCGTCGAAGGCTCCACCCTGGTGTCGAGCGCGGTCGGCGCGGTCCTCGTCGTGCTGTCGCTCGGCATCCTGCGGCGCAGTTCGGGCGCGTTCTGGCTGACGCTCGCGGCTCTGGCGGCCGGCAGCGCGGTCGCGCTGGCCCAGGACCTCGACTGGGAGCGCGCCTCGGCCCTCGTGATCGCCGCGGCGCTGCTGATCCCGTTCCGGCACAGCTTCCACCGCCGCGCCGTGCTGACCCGGGCGGCCTTCGCGCCGGGGTGGCTGGCCCTCGTGCTCGCGACCCTCGCGGCCTTCGGGTTCGTCCTGTTCCTTGCGCACCAGGGAACGCCCTACTCGCGGGAGCTCTGGTGGCAGTTCGCGGTCGACGATCGCGCCCCGCGTGCCCTGCGCGCCGCGCTGGTGGCCAGCCTGATCCTGGGCCTCGCCCTGCTGTGGGTCCTGCTGCGGCCGCCGGCGGCGAGGGCACGGCCCCCGGGACCGGCCGAGCTGGCCCGCGCGGCCGCGATCGTCGCGCAGGCCGATCATCCGGACGCCGGGTTCGCGCTGACCGGGGACAAGGCGCTCGTCTTCTCGGGCGACGCGCGCGGGCTCGTCATGTTCGGCGCGGCCGGCCGGTCCTGGCTGGCCTTCGGGGGACCCCTCGGCCCCCGCGAGGCCGCGGAGGACGCGGCCCTGCTGTTCGTCGACGGCGCGCGCCGCGCCGGCGCGCGGCCCGTCTTCTACGAGGTGGGCGTCGAGGACGTCCCGCTCATGCTCGACCTCGGCCTCGCGCTGCACAAGATGGGCGAGGAGGCGGTCGTCGATCTGTCGGGGTTCTCGCTCGACGGGCCGGTGCACCGGACGCTGCGCGGGGCCCATGCGCGCGCCCTGCGCGACGGCCTGACGCTCGAGATCGTCCGTCCCCCGCACGACCCTGCCCGGATCGGCGACCTGCGCCGCATCTCCGACGACTGGCTCGCAGCCAAGGGGGCGCGCGAGAAGGGGTTCTCCGTCGGGCGCTTCGATCCGGCGTGGCTCGACCGGTGGCCGATCGCGCTGGTCCGCCTCGGCGGCAGGACGATCGCCTTCGCCAACGTCCTGAGTGCGGGGTCCGGCAAGGCCGCGACGGTCGACCTCATGCGCCACGGCAGCGATGCCCCGTCGGGAACCATTGAGTTCCTGTTCACCGCCCTCATGCTGCGGCTGAAGGACGAGGGCTGCCGGACCTTCTCGCTCGGGATGGCCCCGTTCTCCGGGCTGTCCCCCGGACGCAGCCGCAGGCTCTGGGACCGCTTCGGCGCGGCGATCTACCGGCACGGCGGTCACGTCTACAATTTCGAAGGGCTGCGTGCCTTCAAGGACAAGTTCGGCCCGGACTGGCGGCCCCGCTACATCGCGGCCCCCTCGGCGCTTCCGCCGCTCCTGCCGATCGCCGACGCCGCCCGCCTGATCAGCGCCGGCGCGAACGGCCCGGCGCGGCCCGCGGGGCGATCGTGATGGCGGACCACCTCTGCCGGGACGCCGCCGCGTCGCGGCCCGCGAGGCGCGAGGCAAGGCCCGATCGCGGAAATCCGAAGCGGGGGAAACGCCGCGGGTTCCGCCGTCCTGCGTTTTCGCCTAGTCAGGGAAACGGTTCGTCGCGACGTCACGCCGGTCCTGTGCCATGAAGCTTTTCCTCGTCGAAGACGACACGGCGGTCGCCGACTACATTCTCGCCGGCCTGCGGCAGGAAGGGCATGTGGTCGACCACATGGCCGACGGGCGCGATGCCATGGCGCAGGCGGTCGCGAACGCCTACGACGTGATGATCGTCGACCGGATGCTTCCCGGCCTCGACGGCCTCTCGCTGGTCCGCGCGCTGCGCGCCGCGAAGGTGATGACGCCGGTTCTCTTCCTGACGGCCCTGGGCGGGGTCGACGACCGGATCGAGGGGCTGCAGGCCGGGGGCGACGACTACCTGGTCAAGCCCTTCGCCTTCGGCGAGCTGTCCGCCCGCGTGGCCGCGCTGGCAAGGCGCCCCGCGCAGCAGGCGACGGAGACTGTTCTGGTCGCCGGCGACCTGCGCATGGACCTGATCCGCCGCACCGTGCGGCGCGGCGATGCCGAGATCGACCTGCTGCCGCGCGAGTTCGCGCTTCTGGAGGTGCTGCTGCGGCGGAAGGGGCGGGTGCAGACGCGCACGATGCTGCTGGAGTCGGTCTGGGACATCAGCTTCGACCCGCAGACGAACGTCGTCGAGACCCATGTCTCGCGCCTGCGCGCCAAGGTCGACCGGCCCTTCGGCCGCGAGCTGATCCGAACCGTGCGGGGCGCGGGCTACAAGATCGATGGCTGACGGCGAGGGCGCGCGGCCCCACGGCCTGCTGAGGTCCACGCCGGTCCGGCAGGCGATCGGCGTGGTGACCCTGATGGCCGTGGTCGGCGCCGCGACGACGACCGTCGCCTTCCTGCGCGTCCGGGAAGGTCTCGAGGAGACCATCCGCACCTCGCTCGACCAGACGGCGGCCGGCCTCTCGACCGCCCGCACGGCGGCTGACCTGCGGAACCTCGTCGTCGCCGAGGCGGGGGCGACCGACCCGGAGCTGCGGATCATCGTGCTGGTCCTCGCGGACGGCCGGTCCGTCGGGAATGCCGAGGCCCGTCTCGACGGCGGGATGCCGTCCGTCGCGCCCCTGTCCGCGGAACGGCCGCTGTCGGACCACGGCTACGAATTCCGCGTGATCGCGGACGACCGCGGCACCCTGATCCTCGGCGAGACGCGGGAGGGCATCGACGACATCAGCGCGGTCTTCATCGCCCAGGCCGCGTTCAGCCTGGTGCCGACGCTTCTATTCTCGCTTCTGGCGGCCCTCGCGATCGCCGCCCGGAGCGCGCGCCGGGTCGTGCAGATCGAGGACGTGCTGGGGCGGCTGGCGGCCGGCGACCTGAGCGCCCGGGTTGCGGAGGACCCGGGCCGGCGGGACGATCTCTCCCGGATCGCCGGGCGGCTGGACCGCATGGCGGCGGCGCAGGAGGCGTCGGTGGCGGCCCTGAGGCAGATCTCGGCCGATATCGCGCACGACCTGAAGACCCCGGTCCAGCGGCTCGCGCTCCTGTTGGCGGACCTGCGGGACCAGACCGACGAGGGGTCGCCCGGGGCCGCGCTGGCGGACCGGGCGATGGCCGAGGCCGACCGCGCCGTCGCGGTGTTCCAGTCGCTCCTGCAGATCGCGCAGATCGAGGGCGGGACCCCGAAGTCCCGGTTCCGGGCCGTCGACCTGTCGGCGGTCGTCGCCACCTTCGCCGATGTCTACGGCCCCGCCGTCGAGGACGGGGGGCACACCCTGACGGTCGAGGTGCCGCCGCAGGACGCCGTCTGGGTGCAGGGCGACAGGGACCTCCTGGGCCAGGTCGTGGCCAACCTCCTCGAGAATGCCCTGCGCCACACGCCCGGAGGCTCGGCGATCCGCCTGTCGCTGCGGCACGACGGCGCGTCGGCGGTGCTGTCGGTCGCGGACGACGGGCCGGGCATCCCCGCGGCGGAGCGGCCGCTCGTCCTGAGGCGGCTCTACCGCTGCGAGGCCAGCCGCACCACCGAGGGCAACGGCCTCGGGCTGGCGCTCGTCGCGGCCATCGCCGATCTGCACGAGGCGCGGCTGGACCTTTCCGACAACGCGCCCGGGCTGGTCGTGTCGCTCGCCCTCCCCCTCGTCGCGCCACCGGCGGCCGGGGCGGACCCGGCCACGGCGGCCTGGACGGACGCGCCCTGCCCCCTTGCCCCGGCCCCGCGGCCCCCTTCCGTCCGGGCGGATTGACGGGCGGCCCCGCGCGCCGCAGCCGTGCGGTGCGGGTCGTGGCCCCTGCGGCGGGGCGGTTGCGGGTGGGGGTCGACGTGGTCCGGTGACCCGCCACGTCCGCACTGCGCCGGACAACCCTTGCGTCGTGGCCGACGGGGGCCCGCCGGTCGCGGCGACGGTCGACCGCCCCATTGCCATGGGCGCGGGCGAGGTCACCCACGCCGAACGGATGGCCTGCGTGGCAGGCGGGGGCTGCGGGGGCACGTGGCTTTGTTGCGCAAATGCGATGCGGGATTCACTCTGTGATTCCAGCGTCGTAGGTGGTTGCATGAGCAGACCGAAGCCGCCGACCTGCCGCACCACGAACTGGCATGACTACAACGCAGCGCTGGCGAGGCGCGGGTCGTTGGCGATCGGGTTCGATCCCGAGACGCAATGGCTGGCCGCTCCGACCGGCAAACGCGGCCGTCAGCCTGTCTTCACCGACGCCGCGATCCAGGCCTGCCTGACGCTGAAGGCGCTCTTCGGACTGCCGCTCCGGCAGACGACCGGGATGGGGGCGAGCCTGCTTGAGCTTGCCGGGCTCAACTGGCCGGTGCCGGACTTCAGCCCCCTTTGCCGTCGCCAGAAGACCCTGACCGTCCACATCCCCTACCGGCCCAGCACCGGCGCCCTGCATCTGCTGATCGACAGCACGGGCGTGAAGGCCGAAGGCGATGGCGAGTGGCTGGCCAGGAAATACGGACCGTCCAAGCCACGGGACTGGCGCAAGGTTCACCTCGGGATTGATGCCGAGACGAGGGAAATCCGGGCCATCGAGGTGACCGGCAGCCGGGTTGGCGATGCGCCCGTGCTGCCCGACCTCTTGGACCAGATCCCGGACGACCAGCCCATCGGCATGATCACCGCAGATGGCGCCTATGACACCCGCACCTGCCACGCCGCAATCGCGGCGCGTGGGGCGGCGGCCGTCATCCCGCCCCGCAAGAACGGCAAGCCGTGGAACGACCCGGCTGCAGGTGCCACCGCGCGCAACGAAGCCCTGCGAAGTTGCCGCCGCCTTGGCCGCGCCATCTGGAAACGCTGGACCGGCTATCACCGACGAAGCCTGGCAGAGGCCAAGATGCGCTGCCTCAAGCTCCTGGGCGAGCGTGTCATGTCCCGCGACTTCGACCGACAGGTCGCCGGGCTTCAGATCCGTGCCGCCATCCTGAACCGCTTCACTGCCCTCGGAACGCCACTCACGCTGCGCAGAGGATAGCTCTGTCCGGGGAAAGGGGAACCCCGGGCTTCAGGCGATTTGCGCAACAAAGCCCCGTCGAGACGAACTCGAAGCTTCTGCAGGCGAAGCTCTGGCCGCAGACGGCGACGCCGCTCGCCGGGGCGGCGCTGGCGCTGTTCCGGGGGGCGGCCCGCTACGGGCTCTTCGGCGGGGGGCTGCCGCACGCCGCGAACTTCCTGCCGCTCGGACATCAGCCGCTCTTCGACCAGCACTGCTCGGGCGCGGGGTTCACGATGCTGACCGACGGCGCCGGGATCGCGCGCGCGCAGAAGATCCGCAACATCGGGCACGAGCCCGCGGCGCTCGCGGGCCTGCGGGTCTGCTGGCAGGGGGCGGACGTATCGAGGAACTGCGGGGTCTGCCCGAAGTGCCTGCTCACGAAGGTGAACCTGCGGATGGCCGGCCTCGACGAGCGGCTGGCCTTCGACGCGCCGCTCGACCCCGCGGCGCTGCGCGGGCTGCGGATGACGAGCCTCTACGACGCGCGCGACCTGGCCGAGTACACCTGGCCCGAGATCGCCCGAGACCCGCGTCTGGCCGCCGAGGCCGAGGCGATCCGGCAGGCGCTGGCGGCGGTGCCGCCCCCGACGGTGCCGAAGGCGCTGGCCGGGGCCATCGGGGCGCTGGCCCTGCCGGAACCCGCGCGCCGGGCGCTGGTCCGGGCGGCGGGGCTCCCCCGGCGGATGCGCCGCCGCGTGCGGCGGGCGATCGGCGGCGGCTGACGGCGGCAGGGACTGGCGCCCCCCGGCGGATGGGGGCAGGATGGGGCGGGCGCGCCGGGAACCGGCCGCCGATCCATCGGAGGGGGCGGCGGCGATGACGATCCGGGTGACGGTCTGGGGCGAGAACGTGCACGAGCGGACGAACCGCGTCGTGGCGGAGGTCTACCCCGACACCATGCACGCGACGATCGCCGCCGCGCTGAACGCCGCCGGCGGGATCGAGGCGGGCACCGCGACGCTGCAGGACCCCGAGCACGGCCTGACCGAGGCGCGGCTGGCCGGGACCGACGTGCTGATCTGGTGGGGCCACGCCGCGCACGGGCAGGTGTCGGACGCGGTCGCCGAACGGGTGGCGCAGGCGGTCTGGTCGGGGATGGGGGCGATCTTCCTTCATTCCGCGCATTTCTCGAAGCCCTTCACCCGGCTGATGGGCACCCCCTGCAGCCTCACCTGGCGCGAGGCGGGGGAACGCGAGCGGATCTGGCTCACCGCGCCCAACCATCCCATCGCGGCGGGCCTGCCCGATCACTTCGAGCTCGAGCACGAGGAGATGTACGGCGAGCCCTTCGGCGTGCCCGAGCCGATGGAGACGGTGTTCCTGTCGTGGTTCGAGGGGGGCGAGGCCTTCCGTTCGGGCCTCACCTGGTCGCGCGGGGCGGGGCGCATCTTCTACTTCCGGCCCGGGCACGAGACCTATCCCACCTACCACGACGCCAACGTCCGGCGCGTGATCGCCAACGCCGTGCGCTGGGCGCACAACCCCGCGCCCCGCCGCCCCGACCCCACCCGGGCGCCCAACCGCCCCGTGGCCGAGGCGCTGGAGCCCATCGTCGAGCGCGGGCCGCGCCTGCACGGCGACGGCGGGGAGGGGCTGCGGTGACGAATGCGCCCATCCGCCTGCTGATCCTCGGGACCGGGGGCATGGCCGCGAACCACGCCGCGGCCTTCGCCGCCATCCCCGGGGTGACGCTCGCGGGCGGGGTCGACACCCGGCCCGGGGCGCTGGCGGCCTTCTGCGACCGCTTCGGCATCCCCCTTCGCTTCGCGGCGCTGGATCAGGCGCTGGACCATGGCGGCTTCGACGCCGTGACCAACGTGACGCCCGACGCCGCGCATTGCGCCACCACGCTGCCCGCGCTGGCGGCGGGTCTGCACGTCCTGTGCGAGAAGCCGCTCGCCACCCGCGCCGCCGATGCGGCCGAGATGGCCGGGGCCGCCGCGAGGGCGGGCGTCGTCAACATGGTCAACCTCAGCTACCGCAACGGGGCGGCGCTGCAGCGCGCGGCGCGGATGGTGGCCGACGGCGCGATCGGCACCGTCCGCCACTTCGAGGCGTCCTACCTGCAAAGCTGGCTCACCCAGCCCGCCTGGGGCGACTGGCGCACCAGCCCGCAGTGGCTCTGGCGGCTGTCGACCGCGCATGGCTCGAAGGGCGTGCTGGGCGACGTGGGCATCCACATCCTCGACTACGCGCTGTTCGCGGCCGGCCTCGACGCGCGCGAGGTGTCGTGCCGGCTCGCCACCTTCGACAAGGCGCCGGGGGGGCGGATCGGGGACTACGCGCTCGATGCCAACGACAGCGCCACGATGCAGGTGGTGCTGGCGAACGGGGCGCTCGGCACGGTGTCGGCCACGCGCTTCGCGAGCGGGCACCTCAACGACCTGCGGCTGCGCCTCTACGGCGAGGCGGGGGGCCTCGAGGTCGGGTTCGAGCGCGGGGTCAGCACGCTCCGCGCGTGTCTGGAGGCCGACCTGCCCACGGGCACCTGGAGCGACGTGGCGCTGGACCCGGTTCCCACGATCTACGAGCGCTTCGTCGCGGCGATCCGGGGCGAGGGGCCGGCCGAACCCGACTTCGCGCGCGGGGCGATGCTCCAGCGCCTGCTCGACCGGGCGGAGGAATCGGCGGCCCAGGGCGCGCGGAGCCTTGCGGTCTAGCCGTCAGACCGCCCAGCCCGCCGCCGCCCGCTTCAGGTGCGCGAGGATCGCCTGCACCTTCGCCGTCCGGTGCAGGTCGACGTGGGTGACGAGCCACAGCGGCGCGTCCCAGTCCGGCCTGGGCGGCATCACCGGCACGAGATCCGCGTCGCCCTCGGCCTCGAAGACGGGAAGGAAGCCGATGCCCGCGCCGGCGCGCAGCGCGCAGGACAGGACGGCGGGCTCGCTCGCGCGGAAGGCCAGCGCCGCATCGGGGGCATTCTCGCGCAGCCAGCGGTAGTAGGGCGCGCGGCTCTGCCCGTCCTCGGCGGCGATGAAGCGGTGGCGCGCGAAGTCCCCGGGCCCGGCCGGGACGCCGTGGCGCTCGACGTAGGACCGCGCGGCATAGAGCGCGTTGCGCAGCCGCACCAGCGGCTGGACGACGTTGTCGGGCTCCTCGGGGGCGGCGCCGGCGCGGACCGCCACATGCGCCTCGCCGTAGTCGAGCCGGAAGACGCGCGCGTCGGTCAGGACGCGCACCGTCGCCTCGGGGTAGTCGCGCTGGAACGCGGCCAGCACCGGCGCGAGCAGGCCGCCCAGGCCGGCGATGGCCGTGACCACCAGTTCGCCCGCGACCGCCTGCCCCTGGCCGCGGATGCGGTTGGACAGCTGGGCGAACCGCTCCTCGGTCGCCTGCGCCACGGCCAGCAGGTCGCGCCCGGCCTCGGTCGCGGTGTAGCCCCGCGCGTGGCGCTGGAAGAGCCGCGTGCCCAGACGCCGCTCCAGCGCGTCGATGTGGCGGATCACCGTGGCGTGGTGGACGCCCAGCACCTCGGCCGCGCCCGACACCGTGCCCAGCCGCGCGACGTGGAAGGCCGTGCGGACCTCGTCCCAGTTCTCCATGCCCGTCCCCCCCGCTGCGGGGCGATCACGCCGCATCCGGCCGCCGGGCGCAAGGGCCGGCGCGCTTGACAGGGGCGGGGCGGGGGCGTATCCCGCCGGCCAATCCCCGGAGGCTGCCGCTTCCGGTCCCTGGGCTTGTGCCGGGATCGCCATCCGTCCGCGCGTTGCGCCCACGGGTGCCGCGGCCCATTTCGGGCCCGGAGCCGGATCGTCAGGAAGGACGCGCGATGTTTGAGAATCTGTCCGAACGCCTCGGCGGCGTCTTCGACCGGCTGACGAAGCAGGGCGCGCTGACGGATGCCGACGTCGAGACCGCGCTGCGCGAGGTCCGCACCGCGCTGCTCGAGGCGGACGTCAGCTTGCCCGTCGCGCGCGACTTCGTGGCGCGCGTGCAGGCGAAGGCCACGGGGCAGGCGGTCACGCGGTCGGTGACGCCCGGCCAGCAGGTCGTGAAGATCGTCCACGACGAGCTGGTGGCGGTGCTTTCGGGCGACGGCCCGGCCGAGGCGCTGAAGATCGACAACCCGCCCGCCGCGATCCTGATGGTGGGCCTGCAGGGGTCGGGCAAGACCACGACGACGGCCAAACTGGCGAAGCGCCTGGCCGACCGGCAGGGCAAGCGCGTGCTGCTGGCCTCGCTCGACACCAACCGCCCGGCGGCGATGGAGCAGCTGGCGATCCTCGGGCGCCAGATCGGGGTCGACAGCCTGCCCATCGTGAAAGGCGAGACCGCGCCCCAGATCGCCCGGCGCGCGAAGACCCAGGCCGCGATGGGCGGCTACGACGTGCTGTTCCTCGACACCGCCGGGCGCCTGCACATCGACGAGGCGCTGATGGCCGAGGTGCAGGCCGTGCGCGACATCGCCCAGCCGCGCGAGACGCTGCTGGTGGTCGACGGCCTGACGGGGCAGGACGCGGTCAACGTCGCGACCGAGTTCGACGGCAAGGTCGGAATCACCGGCGTGGTGCTGACGCGGATGGACGGCGACGGCCGCGGGGGGGCCGCGCTCTCGATGCGCGCGGTCACCGGCAAGCCCATCCGCTTCGTCGGCCTCGGCGAGAAGATGGACGCGCTCGAGACCTTCGAGCCCGACCGCGTCGCGGGCCGCATCCTCGGCATGGGCGACATCGTGGCGCTCGTGGAGAAGGCGCAGGAGACGGTCGAGGCCGCCGAGGCCGAGCGGATGATGAAGCGGTTCCAGAAGGGCCTCTTCAACATGAACGACCTTCGCGCGCAGCTCGAGCAGATGCTGCGCATGGGGGGGATGCAGGGCGTGATGGGCATGATGCCCGGCATGGGCAAGATGCAGGCCCAGGCGGCCGGGGCCGGGATCGACGACCGGATGCTCCGCCGGCAGATCGCGCTGATCAACTCGATGACGAGGAAGGAGCGCGCGAACCCCGACCTGCTGGCCGCCAGCCGCAAGCGGCGGGTCGCCGCGGGCGCGGGCCTCGACGTGGCCGAGCTCAATCGCCTCCTGAAGCAGCACCGCCAGATGGCCGACCTGATGAAGAGGATGGGCAGGGGCGGGATGATGAAGCAGGCCCTGCGCCAGATGATGGGCAAGGGCGGCCTGCCCGATCCCGCCACGATGAGCCCCGAGCAGCTCGAGGAGGCCGCGCGCGCGATGAAGGGCCAGATGGGCGGGATGCCGGGGATGGGGATGCCGCGCGGCCTGACGCTGCCCGCGGGCCTGTCGGGAATGATGAAGAAGAAATGACCGTGACGCCGGCCGCCACGTCCGTCCTTCGCCGGGCGCGCCCGGCGCCGCGCGCCCGGCAGGCCGCCGCATGACCGACGCGGCCCGCGCGCAATCCCTTCTGGCCGAGCACCGCGCCGCCATCGACCGGCTGGACGCGATCCTCGTCTACACGCTGGCCGAACGCTTCAAGCAGACGAAGGCGGTGGGCCGGCTCAAGGCGGGCCACGGGCTGCCCCCCTCCGACCCCGAGCGCGAGGCGCGGCAGATGGCGCGGCTGCACGAGCTTGCGACCGAGGCCGACCTCGACCCCGACCTCGCCAAGAAGTTCCTGGGCTTCATCATCTCGGAAGTCATCCGGCACCACGAGAAACTGCAGACCTGACCGGGCCCCGGCCCGCCATGAAACCCCCCTCACGAAACACCAAGGAGACGACCCATGTCCATGAAGATCCGGCTCGCGCGCGGCGGCTCGAAGAAGCGTCCGCACTACTCCATCGTCGCGACCGACAGCCGGATGCCGCGCGACGGCCGGTTCCTCGAGAAGCTCGGGACCTACAGCCCGCTTCTGGCCAAGGACGACGAGAACCGCGTGCGGATGAACGTCGAGCGCATCCAGCACTGGCTCGCCCGGGGCGCGCAGCCGACCGACCGGATCGCCCGGATGCTCGAGGCGGCGGGACTGCGCGCCACGGCCGTGCGCTCGAACCCGAAGTCGGGCACGCCCGGCAAGGCGATGGCCGACCGCGCGGCGAAGAAGGCCGCCCGCGCCGCCGCCCCCGCCGAGGCCGCGGCGGAGGAGTGATCCCCGCAACGCAGGGAGCGGCCCCCGCGGCCGCCCCGAGGGGCGCGCATGGACCGGGCTGACCGCATCCTCGTCGGCGCGATCGCCGGATCCTTCGGCGTCCACGGCGAGGTGCGCCTGAAATCCTTCTGCGCCGTGCCCGAGGCGCTGGCCGACTACGGCCCGCTCTGGACCGAGGACGGCGCCCGGTCCTTCGCCGTGCGGCTGACGCGGCCGGTCGCGGGCGGCCTCGGCGCGCGGCTGTCGGGCGTGGCCACCAAGGAGCAGGCGGACGCGCTGCGCGGCACGCGCCTCCATGCCGACCGGGCGAGGCTGCCGCGACTGCCCGACGACGAGTTCTACCACGCCGACCTCATCGGGCTCTCGGTGCACGACGCCGGGGGCGCGACGGTGGGCCGCATCACCGCCGTCCACAACCACGGCGCGGGCGACCTCCTCGAAGTGTCCGGTCCCGGCCTGAAAGATGCCCTTCTTCTGCCATTCACCAGGGCGATCGTGCCCACCATCGACCTGGCCGCGGGCATCGCCGTCGTCGACCTTCCCGAGGGTCTGGACGGCGCCTAGCCCGCGGCCCGCCAGCGGGGGACGGGAACGGGATGGGGCAACGGGAATCGGCGCGGCGCGCGCGGCTCTTGCAGGGTGCGACGGCGCTTCTCTACAGCGGGCCGCTTCTGGCGGGGCTGGCGGGCTACGGCTGGGCCGCGGTGCCGGTCTTCGCCGCGATCTTCGGGCTGTGGGTCGTGAGCCTGCGCCCCTCGCTCTGGCCCGGGCGGGGCATGTCTCCGGTGCCGCTGCTGTCGAAGCTGGCGGTGCAGGTCCTGCTGGTCGCGGTCTCCTTCGGCGTGGGGCGGGGCCTCGGCGGGGTGGCGGGGGTCGTCCCCTCGTTCGTCGCGGTCCTGCCGGTCGCGCTCTCGTTCCTCGCGCTGCCGCTCGCGCGGATGGTCTTCACCACCGCGCCCGAGCCGCTGACCGCCGAGGCCATGGTCGCGGTGCTGGGCGACCAGCCGGCCGACCTGCCCGACCCCGAGCTTCAGGCGCGGCTGGCGGCGATGGCCCGGGTGGTTCCCGCGCCCGCGCTGCGCGACGCGCTGGACCGCGCGGCGGCCGAGCCCGGCGCGCCGCTCGTGCTGCGCCGCGCGCGCGCGATGCCGCCCGCCGCCTGACCGCCGCTTGGGTCGGCGCGCGAAACGCGCTATGCCCCGGCCATGACCGACGACCCGCCCGCGAAGAGCCACGGCCGCCTGACCATCCGGCCGAGCACCCGGCCCCGCGACCTGATGGCGGACGCGGCCGTCCGGGGCGCCTGGACCGCGCGCGTCGTGACGCTGTTCCCCGAGGCGTTTCCCGGCACGCTCGGCCTGTCGCTGACCGGCCGCGCGCTGGCGCTCGGCCTCTGGAGGCTCGAGACGGTGGACCTGCGCATCCATGGCGTCGGGCGGCACCGCGCCGTGGACGACAGCCCGGCGGGGGGCGGCGCCGGGATGGTCCTGCGCGCCGACGTCGTCGACGCGGCGCTTGCGCAGGCGGCCGACGGCGCGCCCGCCGACCGATCGCGCTGGCCCGTCGTCTACCTGTCGCCGCGCGGCGCGCCCTTCACGCAGGCGATGGCGCACGACTGGGCGCGGGCCGAGGGGTTGACGCTGCTCTGCGGCCGGTTCGAGGGGGTCGACCAGCGCGTGCTCGACGCGCGCGGGGTGCGCGAGGTCAGCCTCGGGGACTTCGTCCTGACGGGGGGCGAGATCGCCGCGCAGGCCTTGATCGACGCGACGGTCCGCCTTATACCCCGCGTGCTCGGGAATCAGGCGTCGACCGAGGAGGAGTCCTTCTCGGCCGGCCTGCTGGAATTTCCGCAGTACACGCGACCCGTCGACTGGCAGGGGCGCGCGGTGCCCGAGGTTCTCCTCTCGGGCCACCACGCGAACATCGCCCTCTGGCGGCGGCAGATGGCCGAACGGCTGACGAAGGAACGCAGGCCCGATCTCTGGCGGGCCTACCTTGGGCGCCAGGGTAGGGACCCGGTGGACGACGCAGAGCAATAGGGCGGCCCCATCATCGCGGACAACGCGAGCAGAAAGGAACGGCGCATGAACCTCATCGCGCAGATCGAGGCGGAGCAGATCGCCTCGCTGGGGAAGACCATCCCCGACTTCAAGGCGGGCGACACCGTCCGCGTCGGCTACAAGGTCACCGAGGGCACCCGCACCCGCGTGCAGGCCTACGAGGGCGTCGTGATCGGCCGCAAGGGCGGCGCCACGATCTCGGCCAGCTTCACCGTGCGCAAGATCTCGTTCGGCGAGGGGGTGGAGCGCGTGTTCCCCCTCTATTCGACCAACATCGACTCGATCGAGGTGGTGCGCCGCGGCCGCGTCCGGCGCGCCAAGCTCTACTACCTGCGCGACCGGCGCGGGAAGTCGGCCCGGATCGCCGAGGTGTCGAACTACAAGGCGCGCGACGCCGAGGAAGGAGCGAACCGGTGAAGAAGGACATCCACCCCGACTATCACGTCATCGCCGTCAGGATGACCGACGGCACCGTGTTCCAGACCCGCACGACCTGGGGCAAGGAAGGCGACCAGATGGCGCTGGAGATCGACCCGCTCGCGCATCCGGCCTGGACTGGCGGCTCGGCCAAGCTGATGGACACCGGCGGCCGCGTCTCGAAGTTCAAGAACAAGTACGCGGGCCTCGGCTTCTAGGACGGGGCTGTGGACAAGCCTCCGCAGCCGCTTCCAAGTTCCGCCCGCAGACCCTAAGACCCCGAGGCGCGCCCGACCGGCGCGCCTTTTCCATGCAGGGTGACGGAAGGCCGTGGCGCATATCATCGTCGTCGGGAACGAGAAGGGCGGCTCGGGCAAGTCCACCACGTCGATGCATGTCGCGACCGCGCTCGTGCGCATGGGGCACCGGGTGGGCGCGATGGACCTCGACCTGCGGCAGAAGAGCTTCGGCCGCTACATCGAGAACCGCCGCGCCTTCGTCGCGCGGTCGGGCCTGGCGCTGCCGATGCCCGACTACCGCGACCTTCCCGGCGGGGAGCCGGCGGCCGGCGGGGCCGCGCAGGACCACCGCCTCGCGCAGGTCGTCGCGGCGCTGGAGCCGGCATGCGACTTCATCGTGGTGGACTGCCCCGGCAGCCACACGCGGCTGAGCCAGCTCGCCCATTCGCTCGCCGACACGCTGATCACCCCGCTGAACGACAGCTTCATCGACTTCGACCTGCTGGCGCGCACCGACCCCGAGACCAACCGCGTGCTCGGGCCGTCGATCTACGCCGAGATGGTCTGGGCCGCGCGCCAGCTCCGCGCCGAGGCGGGGCTGCGCCCGATCGACTGGATCGTGCTCCGCAACCGGCTGGGCAGCCAGCAGATGCACAACAAGCGCCGGGTCGGCGAGGCGCTGGAGACCCTGTCGAAGCGGATCGGCTTCCGCGTCGTGCCGGGCTTCTCGGAGCGGGTGATCTTCCGCGAGCTGTTCCCGCGCGGGCTGACGCTGATGGACCTGAAGGACACCGGCGTCGACCAGCTCAACCTGTCGAACATCGCCGCCCGGCAGGAGGTGCGCGACCTGATGCGCGCGCTCAGGCTGCCTGGTGTTGCGGCGACCGTGTGAACAGCGTCTGGTAGCGCGGCTGCGCGGGCTGCGCGCGCTGGATGCGGCGCAGGCCCTTCTCGAACACCGCATCGGCCTCGGCCGCGGGCGTGGCGGCCGCGCGGCGGGCCAGGAGGGCTTTGAGGAAGGACATCGGGGGCCTCGTTCGTTTCGCTCTGACGTCCTGAGGATCGGGTCCGGCCGGGGCGGAACTGCGGCGCGGATCGGGGCAGAATGCGGAACCTTCGCGATCATTCGAAACAATGGGTTTCGCTGCCGCGCGCGATCCGCGGCGGCTTGAGCGGCGGCGCCCCGCGTGCGACACCTGCCGGCATCCGCCTTCCGGACGGGACCGATGGCCGTGGCAAACCCGCTGTTCGACGCGCTGTTCGCGCCCCTCTCGGGTCGCGGGGACGCGCTCCTGATCCTGCCCGACGGGGCGAGGATCGCCGGCGACGCGTTCCTGCGGCTCGTCGCGCGGCAGGCCCATGCGCTGCGCGCGGCGGGGGTCGGCCCCGGCGACCGCATCGCCGCGCTTGCGGCGAAGTCGCCCGAGGCGCTGGCGCTCTACGGGGCGGCGCTGGCGCTGGGCGCGGTGCTCGTGCCGTTCAACCCGGGCTGCAGCGACGACGAGGCCGCCCATGTGCTCGGGGACGCCGCGCCGCGTGCGGTGGTCTGCGACCCCGCGCGCGCGGCGGCTCTGTCGGCGCGGGCGGTGCGGGGGGCGGCGATGCTCACGCTCGGGGCCGACGGGACGGGCAGCCTGGCCGAGGCCGCCGCCGGCCTGCCCGGCGCGGTCGCCCCCGCGCCGCGCGCACCCGACGATCTCGCCGCGCTGCTCTACACCTCGGGAACCACGGGCCGGCCGAAGGGCGCGATGCTGACCCACGCGAACCTGCTGAGCAACGCGCGGGCGCTGGCCGACCTCTGGCGGTTCGGCCCCGGTGACGTGCTTCTGCACGCGCTGCCGATCTTCCACACGCACGGCCTCTTCGTCGCCTGCAACGTCGGCCTTCTGACCGGCGGCGCCCTGCTGTTCCTGCCCGGCTTCGACGCGGGCGCGGTGCTGCGGCTTCTGCCGCGGGCCACGGCGATGATGGGCGTGCCCACCTTCTACACCCGCCTGCTGGCCGAGCCGGGCCTGACGCGCGCGGCCGTCGCGGGGGTGCGCCTGTTCGTCAGCGGGTCCGCGCCGCTGCCCGAGGCCACGCACCGGGCCTTCGAGCGGCGGACGGGCCACCGCATCCTCGAGCGCTACGGCATGACCGAGACGAGCATGATCGCCTCCAACCCCCATGACGGCGAGCGGCGCGCGGGCGCGGTGGGCCTGCCCCTGCCGGGGGTCGAGGTGCGGATCGCCGATCCCGGCGCGGACGGTGCCGGCGGGATCGAGGTGCGCGGCCCCAACGTCTTCCGGGGCTACTGGCGGATGCCCGGCAAGACCGCCGAGGCGATGCGGCCCGGCGGCTGGTTCGCCACCGGCGACATCGGCCGCTTCGACGCCGACGGCTACCTGTCGATCGTCGGGCGCAGCACCGACCTCGTCATCACCGGCGGCTTCAACGTCTATCCGCGCGAGGTGGAGGCGGTGCTCGACGCGCTGCCGGGCGTGCGCGAGTCCGCGGTGATCGGCCTGCCCCATCCCGACCTGGGCGAGGCGGTCTTCGCGGCGGTCGTCGCCGACCCGGGCACCGAGGTCGCCACGCTCGAGGCGGGCATGGCGGAACGGCTCGCGCGCTACAAGCGGCCGAAGGGCTGCGCGCTCATGGAGGCGCTGCCGCGCAACGCGATGGGCAAGGTGCAGAAGGCGGCGCTGCGCGCGGCCTTCGCGGGGCGCTTCACGGGCTAGCCTCGTCCCCGGCCAGCTCGGTGGCGAGGAACCGCTCGAAGGCGTCGAGGTCCACCGGCTCGAACTGCCCGAAGCCCTGCATCCAGACCGAGGCTCCCCGCAGGGCGTCGGGCTCGAGCCGGCACCAGGTCACCCTCCCGCGCTTCTCCTGCGTGATGAGTCCCGCCTCGGCCAGCACCCCGAGGTGCTTCGAGATCGCGGCGAGCGACATCGCGAACGGGTGGGCCACGTCCGTCACGGCCATGTCGTCCTCGAGCAGCATGGCGAGGATCGCCCGCCGCGTGGGATCGGCGAGCGCCGAGAAGACCTGATCGAGCCTGTCCGCCATCCCGCCTCCATCGGCCCTGCGCCCGCAAAGGTCAACCGCCGGGTTGAATGAGGCCGGGGCCCGGCCGGGCGGGCCGGCCCGGGCGGGCCGCGGGCCGGAACGGAAAAACGCGTGCATTCCCAACGGCCTGACGATGGCCCGCCCGTCCCGGCAACCGGATTGACTCCGCCCGGCGCGCTGCGTAGGTTCCCGCGACTTTCAAGGCATGGGCCAGGATGACGAAGGATCCCGACCCCGACCGCCTCCGCGCGCTCGAGGCGCGTCTGGCGCGGGCGAGGGGGGCGCCGGCGCCCGGGCCCGGGCAGGCGGGTCGCGCGCTGTCGCAGGGCGAGGTCGCCTGGCGCATGGTGATCGAGCTCGTGACGGGGATGCTTCTCGGCTTCGGGATCGGATACGGGCTCGACGCCCTGTTCGGCACCCGGCCCTGGCTGATGGTCGTCTTCGCGCTGCTGGGCTTCGCGGCCGGCGTGCGGACGATGATCGGGACGGCGCGGCAGCTTGCCGCGAAGACTTCGGCGGGCGAGCCCGCGGCGCGGGCCCGGCCCGGCGCGGACGACGACAGGAGGCGGAACGGACATGGCGGCTGACGGCGAGAAGGCCAGTTTCGCGATCCACCCGATGGACCAGTTCGTGGTCCGCCGCCTGTTCTGCACCGACGACGCCTCGACGGCGATCAACGAATGCACGACCGGCATCCAGTGGTACAGCGTGACCAACGTGACGCTCTGGATGGCGGTCGGCGTGCTGGTGGTGCTGGCGATGATGGTGCTGGGCACGCGGCGGCGGGCGATCGTCCCGTCGCGCAGCCAGTCGGTCGCCGAGCTCGTCTACGGCTTCGTCTACCGCATGGTCGAGGATGTCACGGGGCACGAGGGCGTGAAGTACTTCCCCTACGTCCTGACGCTGTTCCTGTTCGTGCTGTTCGGCAACCTCCTCGGGCTCGTGCCCACCTCGTTCACGGTCACGAGCCAGATCGCGGTGACGGGGACGCTGGCGCTCCTCGTGTTCCTCGGCGTCACGCTGCTGGGCCTGTGGCGCAACGGCATCGGGTTCCTCGGCATGTTCTGGGTCACCTCGGCGCCGCTGGCGATCCGCCCGATCCTCGCGGTGATCGAGATCATCTCGTACTTCGTCCGGCCGCTCAGCCATTCGGTCCGACTGGCGGGCAACATGCTGGCGGGGCACGCGGTCATCAAGGTGATCGCGGGCTTCGCCTCGGCGGCGATCCTGTCGCCGGTCGTGGTCGGCGGGCTCGTCGCGATGTACGCGCTCGAGCTGCTCGTGGCCTCGGTCCAGGCCTACGTCTTCACCATCCTGACCTGCGTCTACCTGCGCGACGCCGTGGGCGACGCGCATCACTAGGCCGGGCATCCGGAACCCCATCCAGACATCTTTCCGAAGGAGCAAAGCTATGGAAGGCAACATCGCAGACATGGGCCGGTTCATCGGCGCGGGCCTCGCCGCGCTGGGTCTCGGCGGTGCCGGCATCGGCGTGGGCAACATCGCGGGGAGCTTCCTCGCGGGCGCGCTGCGCAACCCCTCGGCCGCGCCGGGCCAGCTCGCCAACCTCTTCGTGGGCATCGCCTTCGCCGAGGCGCTCGGGATCTTCTCGTTCCTGATCGCGCTCCTGCTGATGTTCGCGGTCTGATCCCGCTTCCGTCGGGCGGGGGCCGTCCCCGCCCGGTCCTGCGCGAAGGGTGACGCATGGAGACCGAGAACATCGAGGTGGTCGCCCAGGGGGCCGAGACCACCGTCGGGATGCCGCAGCTGGACGTGGCGACCTGGCCCAACCAGATCTTCTGGCTGCTGGTGGCGCTGGTCGCGATGTACCTGATCCTGACCCGCGTGGCTCTGCCGCGCATCGGCGCCGTCCTGGCCGAGCGGAGCGGGACGATCACCAACGATCTCGCCGCCGCCGAGGAACTCAAGGCCAGGGCCGTCGCGGCCGAGGCCGCCTACAACGAGGCGCTGGCCCGGGCCCGCGCCGAGGCGGGGCGCATCGTCGCCGAGGCCCGCGCCGAGATCCAGCGCGACCTCGACGCGGCGACTGCCCGGGCCGACGCGGAGATCGCGGCGCGCACGGCGGAGTCCGAACGCGCCATCGCCGCGATCCGCGAGGGCGCGCTCGCCAGCGTGACCGAGGTCGCGACCGAGACGGCCGACGCGCTCGTCGAGGCCCTCGGGGGCGTGCCCGACGCGGGCGCGGTCTCGGCGGCCGTTGCGGCGCGGCTGGGGCAGGGGGACGCGCGATGAAGCGCCTTGTCCTTGCCCTGACCCTGCTGGCGCAGCCGGTGCTTGCGCAGGCGGTGCCCGAGGTGCCGGGGAAGGCGGCCGAGAAGCCGTTCTTCTCGCTGTCGAACACCGACTTCGTGGTGCTGATCGCCTTCCTTGTGTTCGTGGGCATCCTTCTCTACTTCCGCGTGCCGCAGCGGGTGATCGGGATGCTCGACGGGCGGGCCGCGCAGATCCGTGCCGACCTCGACGAGGCGCGCACCCTCCGGGACGAGGCGAAGGCGCTGCTCGCCTCCTACGAGCGCAAGCGGCAGGAGGTTCAGGCGCAGTCCGACCGGATCGTGGCCAATGCCCGCGACGAGGCGGTCGAGGCCGCGCGCCTCGCGAAGGAGGAACTGACGGTCGCGATCGCCCGCCGTCTGGCCGCCGCCACCGACCGCATCGCCTCGGCCGAGATGGCCGCGGTGCGCGAGGTGCGCGAGCAGGCGGTCAACGTCGCGGTCGCCGCGGCGGCGGACGTGCTGGCGCGGCAGGCCACGCCCGAGGCCGCGCGCGCCTCGGTCGACGCCGCGCTGGACCAGGTCGCGGCGCGTCTCAACTAGGACGTCGCCGAGCGTCACGCATGGAAAGACCCGGCCGTGGCCGGGCTTTTCCGTCAGCGCGCACGGCCGGGGGCGGGTCGGTGCCCGCCCACGTCGCGTCAGCCTTGGGTACTGGGCCGGATGATGATCTCCACCCGCCGGTTCTGGGCCTGCCCCGCCGCGGTCAGGTTCGAGGCGATGGGCTGGTCCTCGCCGCGGCCGAACGCGGTGATCCGGCTGGACGGCACCCCGCTCGACCGCAGGACGTCGGCGACCGCGCGCGCGCGACGCTCGGACAGGTCCTGGTTGTAGGCGGCGGCCCCGGTGTTGTCGGTGTGCCCCACGATCTCGATCGTGCTGTTGGGATAGTTGATCAGGTTGCGCGCGACGGCGCGCAGGTCGCTCTGCAGGTCGGGGCGGAGGGTCGCGCTGTCGAACGCGAAGAGGATGTCCTGCGGCATCGTCACGACCAGCGCGTTGCCGGTGTTGGTGACGGTGGTGTTCGCGCTCATCGCGGCGCGCAGGTCGGCCGCCTGGCGGTCGAGGACGTTGCCGGCCACGGCACCCGCGGCGGCCCCCAGCGCGGCCCCAGCGATGGCCCGCTCGAAGCGGTCCTCGCCCGAGGCGGCCCCGATCGCGCCCCCGATCAGCGCCCCGGTGATGGCCCCTCCCCGCGTCCGGGCGTTGGGGTCGCTGGCCCCGCCGTAGGCGTTCGGGTCGGTGGAGCAGGCGGTCAGCGCCAGTGCGGCGACGACCGAAAGCGTCAGGGGGGTTCTCAACGTCATGGCTGCGCCTCGGGTTCAACGGTCCTTTCGCCGGACCTGCCGGCACCTATACCAACGCCAAGCGCACAGCGGTAGTTCCCCGGCGCGGGTTTCCGCCGATGCGCCCGTCAGGCGGCGTCGGCGCGCGCGGCCTCCCAGGCGAGCATCGCGCGCTTGACCGGCAGGCCCCATCGGTAGCCCCCGAGCGCCCCCGACTTGCGCAGCGCCCGGTGGCAGGGGATCAGCCAGCCGACGGGGTTGCGCCCGATCGCCGTGCCCGCGGCGCGCACCGCCGAGGGATGCCCGGCCGCCGCGGCGACCTCGGAATAGGTCGAGACCTGCCCCGGGGGGATGCGCAGCAGCGCCTCCCACACCTTGATCTGGAACGGCGCCCCGACAAGGTGCAGGTCGAGCGGGCCGCCGCCGAAGGCCGCCCGCGCGAGGGAGGCGACCCCCCCGTCGTCCGCCCGGAACGTCGCGCGGGGCCAGCGGGCCGCGAGGTCGTCGAAGGCCGCCGCGCGTCCGCAGCCCGCGGTGAAGGCGAGCCCGCAGAGCCCCCGGTCGGTCGCCATCAGGAGGGCGTCGCCGAAGGGCGAGGGGGCGTGGCCCCAGCGGATGGCCAGACCCTCGCCCGCACGGGCGTAGTCGCCGGGGGTCATCGCCTCCCACCGCACGAAGAGGTCGTGAAGCCGCGAGGCGCCGGAAAGGCCCGCCTCCGCCGCGGCGCCGAGCACCGTCGCCCGGTCCGCAAGCCGCCGCCGCGCATGGTCGAGCGTCAGGTATTGCTGGTAGCGCTTGGGCGAGACGCCGACCCACTGGCTGAAGAGGCGCTGGAAATGTGCCGCGCTCATTCCCATGCGGACCGCGAGCGTCTCGAGCGTCAGGCCCGGTCCCTCCCCGTCGATCACGGCCAGCGCGCGGGCGATGACCTGGTAGTGATAGGGCTCGGTCGCGTGATCGTCGGGCATCGGGCACCTCCGGGGGACCAGTGTAGGCGCGGCCGCGGGCGCGCACGACCCGGAAGTTGCGCATTCGGGCGGCCTCGGGCATAGGGGCGGCATGGCGGACCAGATGGGCTATCACGACATGCGGGCCGTCTTCGCGCGCTTCCGCGCCGCAGAGGCGACGCCGAAGGGGGAGCTCGCCCACACCAACGCCTTCACGCTGCTGGTGGCCGTGGCGCTGTCGGCGCAGGCGACCGACCGTTCGGTGAACCTTGCCACGAAGCCGCTGTTCGAACTGGCCGACACGCCCCAGAAGATGCTCGACCTGGGCGAGGAACGCCTGATCGAGCACATCCGCACCATCGGGCTCTACCGCAGCAAGGCGCGGCACGTGATGCGGCTGTCGGCGCTTCTGGTGACCTTCTACGGGGGCGAGGTGCCCTCCAGCCGCGCCGCGCTCCAGTCCCTGCCGGGGGTGGGGCGCAAGACCGCGAACGTGGTCCTGAACATGTGGTGGGGCTTTCCCGCGCAGGCGGTGGACACGCACATCTTCCGCGTGGGCAACCGCACCGGCATCGCCCCCGGCCGCGACGTGGATGCCGTGGAGCGCGCGATCGAGGACAACGTGCCGGTCGAGTACCAGCACCACGCGCACCACTGGCTGATCCTGCACGGCCGCTACACCTGCCTTGCGCGCAAGCCCCGCTGCGCCGCCTGCCTGATCGCCGACCTGTGCCGCTACGAGGGGAAGACCGCATGACCCGCTACCACGTCGCCGGGATCGGCAACGCCATCGTCGACGTGCTGGCCGAAGGCGACGACAGCTTCCTCGACCACATGGGGATCACCAAGGGCATCATGCAGCTCGTGGAGCGCGAGCGGGCCGAGACGCTCTATGCCGCGATGCCCGCGCGCACCCAGGCGCCGGGCGGGTCGGTCGCGAACACGCTGGCGGGCCTGGGCGCGCTGGGGCTGGCCACCGCCTTCATCGGGCGCGTGCGGGACGACGCGCTGGGGCGGTTCTACGCGGGGGCGCTGGCGCGGCGCGGCACGGCCTTCCCGAACCCGCCCGTCGCGGGGGCGGACCTTCCCACCTCGCGGTCGATGATCTTCGTCTCGCCCGACGGCGAGCGGTCGATGAACACCTACCTCGGCATCTCTGCGGAACTGGGCCCGGACGACGTGCCCGAGGACGTGGCGGGCCGGGCGGACTGGCTGTTCCTCGAGGGCTACCTGTTCGACAGGGACGCCGGCAAGGCCGCCTTCCAGAAGGCCGCGAAGGCCTGCCACGCGGGCGGCGGACGCGCGGGGATCGCGCTGTCGGACCCCTTCTGCGTCGACCGCCACCGCGCCGACTTCCGCCGCCTCGTCGCCGAGGCGATGGACGTCGTCATCGGCAACGTCCACGAGTGGCAGTCGCTTTACCAGACGGACGACCTGGAGACGGCGCTGCGCCACGCGCGCGCCGACTGCGGCCTCGTGGTCTGCACGCGGTCGGGCGAGGACGTCATCGTCCTGCGCGGCGACGAGCGGGTCACGGTGCCGGTGCGGCGCGTGGTCCCCGTCGACGCCACCGGCGCGGGCGACCAGTTCGCGGCGGGATTCCTCTACGGGCTGGCCACGGGCCGGCCGCTGGCGGTCGCGGGCCGCATGGGCTGCATCGCGGCGGCCGAGGTCATCGGCCACATGGGCGGCCACCCCGCCTCCGACGTGAAGGCGCTGTTCCGCGCCGAGGGACTGGTCTAGCCCCCCAGCCGCGCGTGGACCTCGGCGAGGTCGACCGGCCCCTTCGGCATCTTCCGCGACGGGTCGTCGAAGTCGTAGCGGAAGAGCTGGAAGTCGCGCTTGTAGATCTCCCACATGAGATGCATCGCGAGGTCGTCGAAGTAGGCCTCGACCGGGTGGGCGCGCTTCGGCCCGTGCCCCTCGCTCTCGTTGAAGCGGGGGATGGCCCTGAGGTCGACCGCGTGCCGTGGCTCGATGGCGTCGAGCACGACCTGCATCCCGGCGTCGAAGTCCTCGGTGAAGAAGATGTGGTCGTAGCGCCCGCCGTTGGCGACGAAGGTCGCGACATGGCCCGACATGGCCGACCAGTGGATGTCGGGCTCCATCGGCTTCTTCCAGCGGATCGAGTCGCGCGCGAACAGCAGGAACCGCCGGAAGCTCGCGATCTGGTCGAAGTCGGCGGTCCCGTCCTCGCCCCCCACCTCGATCCCGTACTTCTGCACGAGCAGGGGGACGAGGTTGCCGCGGTAGCGCTTGCCGTTCCGCTGGATGCCGCAGATCTTGTCGAAGAACGACGACAGGATCCGGGTGTAGGGGTTGCGCACGCAGGTGAAGGCATAGGACCGGTGGGCCCGCACGTTCGCCTCGATCAGGGCCTGGCTGTCCTCGCGCGCCCATTTGTGCAGGCCCTGCTGCGCGTCGTGGATGTCGCCGTCGTAGAAGCGGCCGTGATCGGAATAGAACAGGATCTGCCCGATCGACGAGCAGGCGCATTTCGGCACCACGCGGTAGACCACGCTTTCGCTTTCCGTCATCCAGGTTCCGGGAAAACCCATCGCGCACCCATGCCGTTGCCCCGCGGACAGCCTAGGCAAACAAGGGCTGGATTTTCAATGAACCATCGCGGCAACTGGGGGGGCATCCGGTAACCGAGGCCCCGTTTCTCGTCCATGGCGCGCATCGCCTACATCCTTCTCTGCCACAAGGACCCCGAGGGGATCATCGCGCAGGCCGAGCGGCTGACGGCGGCGGGGGACGCGATCGCCATCCACTTCGACGCGCGCGCCCCCCGCGCCGCCCACGACCGCATCCGCGCGGCGCTGGCGGGCAACCCCTCGGTCGCCTTCGCGCCCCGCCGGGTGCGCTGCGGCTGGGGGGAGTGGAGCCTCGTCGAGGCGACGCTTCTCGCGTGCCGCGCGGCCGAGGCTGCCTTCCCGCGCGCCACGCACTTCTACATGCTGTCGGGCGACTGCATGGCCATCAAGTCGGCCGAGCACATCCACGCCGTGCTCGACGCGGACGACGCCGACTTCATCGAGAGCTTCGACTTCTTCCGCAGCGACTGGATCAAGACCGGCATCCGCGAGGAGCGGCTGCACTACCGCCACTGGTTCAACGAGCGCGAGAGGAAGCGGCTGTTCTACGCCTCGCTGGCGATGCAGCGCCGGCTGGGGCTGCGGCGCGAAGTGCCCGCCGACATCGCCGTGCAGATCGGCAGCCAGTGGTGGTGCCTGCGCCGGCGCACGATGGAGGCGGTGCTCGACTTCGCGCGCCGCCGGCCCGACGTGACGCGGTTCTTCCGCACCACGTGGATCCCCGACGAGACCTTCTTCCAGACGCTCGTCCGCCATCTGGTGCCCGAGGCCGAGATCCGCAGCCGCACGCTGACCTTCCTCATGTTCACCGACTACGGGATCCCCGTCACCTTCTACGACGACCACTACGACCTCCTCGTCGCGCAGGACTACCTGTTCGCGCGCAAGATCTCGGCCGAGGCGCTGGACCTGCGGGCGCGGCTGGGCGCGCTTTATGCCGAGACGGGCGTGTCCTTTCCGATCTCGGGCGAGGGACGGCAGCTCTTCGGGTTCCTGACCGGGCGCGGCCGCATCGGGCGCCGCTTCGCCCCACGCTTCTGGGAGACCGAGTCGAGCCTCGGGCGCGAGCGGACGCTGATGATCGTCACCTGCAAGAAGTGGCACGTGGCCAAGCGGCTGGTGGAGCGCATCCGCGCGGTGACCGGGACGGCGGCGGTCGAGTACCTGTTCGACGAGGCCGCGACCCCGCTGCCCGACCTTGGCGGAATCGAGACCACGCTGGAGAAGCGGACGCGCCACCGCCGCGCGCTGCTGCGGATGCTCTACGACACGTGGGACACGGACCGTCTGGTCGTCTGCATCGACCCCTCGCGGATCGACCTGATCCGCGACTTCCAGTCCGACAAGGCGAGCCTGCGCGTGCTGGAGATCGACTGCGCCTTCACCGACGCCTACCTGATCGGCCATGCCCGGCGCGTGGGCCTCGCCGGCGAGCGCACCCCGGCCGAGACGCTGGAACGTCTGCTGCCCACCATCCGCTACGACGTGCGCTACGAGAGCGACCGGCTGCGCGACGCCGACTTCGACCGCTTCGCCCGCCTGCGCGAGCAGGCCCCGGCCGAGGAGAACGCCGCGGCGCTCGCGGCCTTCCTCGGCGTGGGACCGGCGATCGCGCGGACGCTCGCGGAAACCCCCCACCTGTTCACGGACTGAGCCATGACCCCAGCCTACGACCCGCAGAACGTCTTCGCCCGCATCCTGCGCGGCGAGATCCCGAACCGCACCGTGCTGGAGACCGCGCACACGCTGGTCTTCCACGACGTCCGGCCCCAGGCCCCGGTGCACGTCCTGGCGATCCCGAAGGGGGCCTATGCCACCTTCGACGACTTCGCCGCCCGCGCGACCGGGGCCGAGATCGCCGACTTCCACCGCGCCTGCGCGCAGGCGATCGCCGGCCTCGGGCTGGCGGAGGCGGGCTACCGCGTCATCGCCAACGCCCGGGAGCACGGCCTGCAGGAGGTGCCGCACTACCACCTGCACATCCTCGGCGGGCGGCCGATGGGGCGGATGGTGGAGGGGGGGTGACGTCGGGTCCGACGCCTCCTTCGCCACGAAGCTGCCGGGATTCCGCCCGCTTCATCCGCGACCCCGTCGCCTGACGGCCCGTCGCGGGCCGCGGGGCAGGGGGGCAGGGCATGGCGACGCCGATCGGGTGGGGGGGCGAGTTCCCCGTCAACACGACGACGGACTCGATCCAGTGGAACAACGCGGTCGCGGCGCTTGCGGACGGGCGCTTCGTCGTCGCCTGGTCCGACATGAGCGGGCGCGACTGGACGACGGGCGAGGGCAGCCAGATCCGCGCCCAGGTCTTCGGCGCGGACGGCCGGCCCGACGGGGCCGAGATCGTCGCGAGCCTGACCCAGCCGTCGTGGAGCTCGGTGCTCTCGGTCACCGCACGGGCCGACGGCGGCTTCGTCCTGTCCTGGGCGGGCGAGGGCGCCAGGGGCGGGGACGGGGATGGCCCGGGCATCCGCGCGCGGATCTTCGGGCCGGGGGGCACGGCGCCGGGGGCCGAGATCCTCGTCAACGCGACCGTTTCCGACGTCCAGTGGGCACCGTCGGCGCGCGTGCTGGCCGACGGCCGCTTCGTCGTCGCATGGACGGATGGCAGCGCCACGGGCGGCGACACCGGCGGCACCGCCATCCGCGCGCAGGTCTTCCGCTCCGACGGCACCCGGCAGGGGCCGGAAGTCCTCGTCAACACGACCACGTCGGGGTCGCAGTTCGGGCCCTCGGTCACGGGGCTGGCCGACGGGGGGTTCCTCGTCGCCTGGACGGACGAGAGCCAGCTCGTCTGGGGCGACACCGTGACCGGCGTTGCGGTGCGCGGCCGGGTCTTCGATGCGGCCGGCGCGCCGCAGGGGGCGGAGTTCACGCTGAGCACGACGGCGGCGGCGGTCCATTCGGACGTGCAGGCGACGATGCTGGCCGACGGCCGCCTGGCGGTGGCCTGGGCCACCTATTCCCCGAACGGGGCCGGCGGCTACGACTACGAGATCTTCGGCCGCGTCCTCGGGCCCGACGGCGCGCCGCAGGGCCCGCAGATCCCGATCAACGCGACGACGGCCGGCATCCAGAGCGATCCCGCCGTCGCCGCGCTTCCCGACGGCGGGTTCGCGGTGGCCTGGTGGGATCGCGGCGCGGAGGCGTCCGGTCCGGCCGCCGACGCGGTCCGCCTGCGCGTCTTCGACGCGGACGGGATGCCGCGCGGGGGCGACATGGTCGTCACCACGACGACCGAGGGCGAACAGCGGATGCCCGCCATCGCGGCCCTCGCCGACGGACGGCTCGTCGTCTCGTGGGACGACGGCAGCCAGACGGGCGGCGACCCGACCGGCGGGGGCATCCGGGCGAGGATCGTCGACCCGCGCACCGCGGCCGTGTCGCTGAACGGCACGGCGGGTGACGACGATCTGGTGGGCACCGTCTTCGCGGACCGGATCGCGGGGTCGGCGGGCCGGGACGAGGTTTCCGGTGCCGCGGGCGACGACCGGCTCTGGGGCGAGGAGGGGCGCGACGCGCTCGACGGCGGCGCCGGGGCCGACCGGATCGCGGGCGGCATGGGCCGCGACACCCTCTCGGGCGGCGCGGATGACGATCGGCTCGCCGGGCAGGAGGGGCGCGATGCGCTGGACGGCGGCATGGGGCGCGACCGTCTGTCGGGCGGCCGCGCGATGGACGCGCTCGCGGGCGGCGAGGGCGCAGACACGCTTGACGGCGGGGCGGGGCGCGACCGGCTGGCGGGGGGCGAGGGGGCCGATGTGTTCGTCTTCGGCCCCGGCGGCGGACGCGACCGCGTGACGGACTGGGAGGACGGCACCGACCGTCTGGACCTGCGCGTCTTTGGCTTCGACGCCGCGCGCGAGGTTCTGCGGCTGGCGGTCGAGGTCGGAGACGATCTGGTTTTCCGCTTCGCCCCCGGCCTGACGCTGACGCTGGAGGACGCCGCGCGGGCCGACCTCGGCGCCGCCGACCTGATCCTGTAGGCCGCCTTGCACCGGATCCGGGTCGCGCGGCGAAGCGATCCGCGCGTGCCCCGCCCGGCCGGGCGGGCGGTGGCGAGCTCGGCGGGCGCCTCCGGCCGTTCCACGTCGCCGAGGAAGGTCCATTGCCCCGAAGCCACGGCGAGGGCCACCTTCGCCGCGCCCGCGGGCGCGCTCGACCAGCGCGCTGTTGATCGTGGACCAGGCCAAGGGCGGGCTCCGTGGGGCGATCCGGATCATCGAGCGGTCGGCGTCGAGCGCGCGTGACCGAATCGATCAAGCCCCGGCAGAGCCGTTCCTCCACCTGCGCCTCGCAGGCGAGGCCGTCGGGGTGGTGGCGCTTGAAGGCGGCAAGCCAGACCGGCCCCTTCCCCTCGTGGCGCACGGCGAGTAAGGCGCAGGTCGGCCCGGCTGCGGACGGTGACGACGGGCGCGTCCTCCGCCGCGCGGGCCGTCAGTGCGCCGCGGCCCAGGTCGCCCCGCGCCCCGCCTCCACCGTCAGGGGCACGGACAGCCGCACGGCGGGGTCGTTCGCCCCCTCCATCACGTCGCGCGCGATGGGGATGAGGGCGTCCACCGCATCCTCGGCCACCTCGAACAGCAGTTCGTCGTGGACCTGCAGCAGCATCTTGGCATCCAGCCCCCGGATGGCCTCGGGCATCCTTATCATCGCCCGGCGGATCACGTCGGCCGCCGTGCCCTGGATCGGCGCGTTGATCGCGGCGCGGCGGGCGAAGCCGGCGCCCGGCCCCTTCGCGTTGATCTCGGGCGTATGGATCCTGCGGCCGAACAGGGTCTGGACGTAGCCCCTGGCCCGCGCGAAGGCGATCGTGTCGTCCATGTAGGCGCGGATGCCCGGGAACCGCTCGAAGTAGCGGTCGATGAACGCCTGCGCCTCGGGCCGCGGGATGCGCAGGTTCCGCGCGAGCCCGAAGCTCGAGATGCCGTAGATCACGCCGAAGTTGATGGCCTTGGCCTGCCGGCGGATCATGGGGTCCATCCCCTCCAGCGGCACGCCGAACATCTCCGCCGCGGTCATCGCGTGGATGTCGTGGCCGTCGCGGAACGCCTGCTTCAGCGCCGGGATGTCGGCGACGTGGGCGAGGATGCGCAGCTCGATCTGGCTGTAGTCGAGGCTGACGAGCACGCGGCCCTCGGGCGCCACGAAGGCCTGCCGGATCCGCCGGCCCTCCTCGGTGCGGACGGGGATGTTCTGGAGGTTGGGGTCGGTGGACGCGAGCCTGCCCGTCACCGCCCCGGTGATCGAGTAGCTGGTGTGGACGCGCCCCGTGACGGGGTGGATCTTCGTCTGCAGCGCGTCGGTGTAGGTCGACTTCAGCTTCGCGATCTGCCGCCAGTCAAGGATCAGGCGCGGAAGCTCGTGCTCGGTCGCGAGGTCCTCGAGGATGTCGGCCCCGGTGCCGTAGGCCCCGGTCTTGCCCTTCTCGCCGCCCGGCAGCTTCAGGTGGTCGAAGAGCACCTCGCCCAGCTGCTTCGGCGATCCGACGTTGAACGTCATGCCCGCCGCGCGCTCGATCTCGTCCTCCAGCGCGGCCATCTTCTGCGCGAAGGCCCCCGACATGCGCGAGAGCGTCTCGCGGTCCACCTGCACCCCGGCCATCTCCATCGCGGCGAGCACGGGGACCAGCGGGCGCTCCAGCGTCTCGTAGACGGTGGTGACGCGGGCGCGGTGGAGCTGAGGCTTGAACAGCCGCCAGAGCCGCAGCGTCACGTCGGCGTCCTCGGCCGCGTAGCGCACGGCATCGTCGACGGCGACCCGGTCGAAGGTCTGGATGCCCTTGCCCGATCCGATCAGCGACTTGATGGGGATGGGGACGTGGCCCAGGTACTGCTCGGACAGCGCGTCCATCCCGTGCGTGTGCAGCCCTGCGTGCATCGCGTAGGACATGAGCATCGTGTCGTCGACCGGGGCGACGTCGATGCCCAGACGCGCGAGGATCTTCGCGTCGTACTTCATGTTCTGGCCGATCTTGAGGATCGCGTCGTCCTCGAGCACGGGCTTCAGCGCCGCCAGCACCTCGGCGAGCGGCAGCTGCCCCGGGGCCAGCGCATCGGTCCCGAACAGGTCGCCCGCCCCCTGGCCCCCCACGCGGTGCCCCACCGGAATGTAGCAGGCCCGCCCCGCCTCCACGCAGAGCGAGAGGCCCACGAGGTCGGCGAGCATCTCGTCGAGGCTGGTGGTCTCGGTGTCGAGGGCGACGTGGCCCGTCTCGCGGATCGCGGCGATCCAGCGGTCGAGCGCGTCGCGGTCGCGGACGCATTCGTAGGCGGCGTGGTCGAAGGGCCGGTCGGGGGCCGCAGGGGTGGCCGGCCCGCCCGCGGGGGCCTGCGCGTCGGGGCCGAGGCCCGGCGGGTCAAGCCGCAGCGCCTCGGCCACGCGGCGGGTGAGGGTGCGGAACTCCATCCGGGTCAGGAAGTCCATCACCGGGCCGGGGTCGGGAAGCCGCACCTCCATCGACCCGAGCGCCACCCCGAGCGGCACGGTCCGGTCGAGCGTGACGAGGCGCTTCGAGATGCGGATGAGGTCGGCGTTGGCCTCCAGCGCCTCGCGTCGCCTGGGCTGCCGGATCTCGGCCGTGCGGGCGAGCAGCGACTCGAGGTCGCCGAACTCCTGGATCAGTTGCGCCGCGGTCTTGATGCCGATGCCGGGCGCGCCGGGCACGTTGTCGACGCTGTCGCCGGCCAGCGCCTGCACGTCGACGACGCGCGCGGGGTCCACGCCGAACTTCGCGAACACCTCGTCGACGTCGATGCGCAGGTTCTTCATCGGGTCGCGCATCGTGATGCCGCCGCCCACGAGCTGCATCATGTCCTTGTCGGACGAGATGATGGTGGCGGTCCCGCCCGCGTCGACCGCGGCCTGCGCCAGCGTCGCGATGATGTCGTCGGCCTCGAAGCCCTCGATCTCGAGGCAGGGGACGCCGAAGGCCCGCGTCGCCTCGCGCGTGAGCGGGATCTGCGGGCGCAGCGCCTCGGGCATGTCGGGGCGGTTGCCCTTGTAGGCGGGGTAGATGTCGTTGCGGAAGGTCTTCGAGGAATGGTCGAAGACGACCGCGAGGTGCGTGGGCTGGTCCGGCCCGTTGTCGCGCGTGAGCTCGTTCCACAGGATGTTGCAGAAGCCCATGACCGCGCCGACCTCCACCCCGTCGGACTTGCGGGTGAGGGGGGGCATCACGTGGTAGGCGCGGAAGATGTAGGCCGACCCGTCGATCAGGTGCAGGTGGTGGCCGCGGCCAAAGGCGGGGACGGGGGCGTCGGACATCGGGGCCTCGCGGATCGTGCCGCCCCGGTGTGCCACGTTCCGTGCGCGGGTTCCACCCGCGCCTCGGGCCGCGCGCGCGCGCCCCGGGCCTCAGGCCGCGCCGTCGCCCCGCGCCAGCAGCGCCCCGGCCACGCTGTCGTGCACGAAGCGCTTGTCGCAGTAGCCGCACTCCACCCAGCCCCGGTCCTCGGGGATCGGCAGCCAGACGCGCGGATGGCCGAGCCCCGGGCCGCCGCCGTCGCAGGCGACCTTCCAGGTGGTCACGATCTCGGTCTCGGGGGCGTCGGGAATCATCGGGGGCTCCGCAGGTCGGGGTCGGCGCCAGTCTAGGTGCGGACGCGCGCCGGGGGAAGCGGGGGTCACGGCCGGTCGGGCGGCAGGACGGGGAAGAACGCGCCGCCCGACCGCAGGCCGAACCGGCCCGACCCGTCGTCCTCGCAGAGATCGGCGAGGCGGTAGAAGGTCTTGCGGTCGAGCCGCGCCTCCAGCCCCGGGCGGACGGTGACGTAGGGCGCGGGCGCGTCGGCGGTGCCGGCGACCCGCAGGGGGTGGTCGGGCCCGCAGTCCACGCGGTCGCCGAGGCTGGTGGTGAAGGTGACGACCTGCGCCGCGCCGGTCCCGGCGGCGTCGCAGTCGACCGCGACGAAGGGCGCGTCCTCGACGCGGATGCCCACCTTCTCCGCCGGGGTGACGAGGACGAAGCGGTCCCCCTCGCGCCGCAGGATCGAGGCGAACAGGCGCACCATCGCGGGCCGGCCGATCGGCGTGCCCCGGTAGTGCCAGGTGCCGTCGCGCCGGATCACCATGTCGATGTCGCCGCAGAAGGGCGGGTTCCACTGGTGCAGGGGCGGCGGCCCGCCCCGCCCGAAGCCCGCGGCGCGCGCCAGCCCCTCGGGCCCCGCCGCCCCGTCCGCCGCCGGACCGGCGGGCGCGTCCTCGCGCGGGTTCACGTTTCGGTCAGATGAGGGCCCATCGCCGAAGGGGAGTTTTGCCATTCCCGCCCGATCCGTTAGGTAGTGAGGCAGACACCCTACAACTCCGAGAGGTCCGACGCCATGTCCGATGCCCTGGTCGCCGAAATCGAGGCACTCGGAACCCGGCTGGCGGACGCGAAGGCGAGCATCGGCCGCCGCTTCATCGGGCAGGAGCGGGTCGTGGACCTGGTGCTCGCCTCGATCCTCTGCGGGGGCCATGCGCTGCTCGTGGGCCTGCCGGGGCTCGGCAAGACCCGGCTCGTCGACACGCTGGCCACGGTGCTGGGGCTGCGGGGAAGCCGCATCCAGTTCACGCCCGACCTGATGCCCGCCGACATCCTGGGGTCGGAGGTGCTGGAAGGATCGGCCGACGGCAGCCGGTCCTTCCGCTTCATCGAGGGGCCGATCTTCTGCCAGCTCCTGCTGGCCGACGAGATCAACCGCGCCAGCCCCCGCACCCAGTCCGCGCTGCTGCAGGCCATGCAGGAGCGCGAGGTGACGATCGCGGGCCGGCACCGCCCGCTGGGGCGGCCGTTCCACGTGCTGGCCACCCAGAACCCGATCGAGCAGGAGGGGACCTACCCGCTGCCCGAGGCGCAGCTCGACCGGTTCCTCGTCCAGGTGGACGTGGACTATCCCGACCGCGCGACCGAGCGCGACATCCTGATCGCCACCACCGGGGCCGAGGAGGCGCAGGTCCACCCTGTCTTTTCCGCCGAGGACCTGATCGCGGCGCAGGCGGTGATCCGGCGGATGCCGGTGGGCGACGCGGTGGTGGAGGCGATCCTCGATCTCGTGCGCGCCTGCCGGCCCGGCGAGCCCGAGGGCGCGGCGCTGGCGGGCGAGCTCGCCTGGGGCCCGGGGCCGCGCGCGGCGCAGGCGCTGATGCTCACGGTGCGCGCCCGGGCGCTTCTGGACGGACGGCTCGCCCCCTCGGTCGCCGACGTGGCGGCGCTGGCGCGGCCCGTCCTCACGCATCGCATGGCGCTGAACTTCGCCGCGCGGGCGCGGGGCGACAGCATCGCCGCGGTCATCGCCCGGGTCGCCGAGCGCAGCCTGCGGACGGGCGTGGCCGCGTGATGGAAGGACCCGGCCTGCGCCCGCGCGCCGAGGCGCTGGGGCAGTCGCTGCCGCCCCTGCTCGCGGCCGCCGACCACCTGTCGCAGGCGGTGATGCTGGGCGAGCACGGGCGCCGCCGCGCGGGTCAGGGCGACGAGTTCTGGCAGTATCGGCCGGCGCATCCGGGCGACAGCGCGCGGATGATCGACTGGCGGCGGTCGGCGCGGTCCGACGCGCATTTCGTGCGCGAGCGGGAATGGCAGGCGGCGCAGTCGGTCACGCTCTGGATCGACCGGTCGCGGTCCATGGCCTACGCGGGCGACAGGGCGCGCCCGCCCAAGGCCGACCGCGCTCGGCTCCTCGGTCTGGCGCTGACGATCCTGCTGCTGCGCGGGGGCGAGCGGGTGGGGCTCGCCGGGGACGCGGTGCCGCCCCGCGCCGGGCGGGCGCAGGCCGAGCGGCTGGCCCTCGCGCTGGCGGCGGAGGGCGGGGACGACTACGGCGTGCCCGACACCGGGTCGGCCGCGGCGCACGGGCGCGTGGTGCTGATCTCGGACTTCCTGTCGGACATCGCGGGGGTCGAGGGCGCGATCGCGCGCGCCGCCGACCGCGGCTGCCGCGGCGCCATCCTCCAGGTGCTCGACCCGGCGGAGGAGGACTTTCCCTTCGACGGCCGCACGATCTTCGAATCGATGGGCGGCACCCTGCGGCACGAGACGCTCCGCGCGGGCGACCTGCGCGCGCGCTACCTCGACCGGCTGGCGGAGCGGAAGGCGCGGCTGTCCGCGCTGGCGCGGGCCTCGGGCTGGCACGTCCACACGCACCACACGGGCGAGCCGGCGCAGGGCGCGCTCCTGTGGCTCTACCGCGCGCTGGAGGCGGGCCTCTGATGTGGGTGATCGGCCCCCTCGGGTTCACCGCGCCGCTCGTGCTGCTGGCGCTGGTGGCGCTGCCGGTGCTGTGGCTTCTGCTGCGCGCGGTGCCGCCCGCGCCGATCCGGCGGCGCTTCCCGGGGGTGGCGCTGCTGCTCGGCCTGACCGACGACGAGACCGAGACCGACAAGACCCCCTGGTGGCTGCTGCTGCTGCGTGCGGCGGCGATCGCGGCGGCGATCGTGGCCTTCGCGGGGCCGGTCCTCAATCCCCAGCCGCGCGAGGGGGGCACGGGGCCGCTGCTGGTGGTGCTGGACGGGGGCTGGGCCGACGCGCGCGACTGGCCGCGCCGGATCCAGCGCGCCGCGCAGCTGGTGGAGGAGGCGGGCCGCGACGGCCGGCCCGTCGCCGTGCTGCGCCTGACCGACGCGCCCGAGGCCCCGGCCTTCCAGGCCGCGAACGCGGTGGCGGGCACGCTGGCGGGGATCGACCCGCAGCCCTGGGCGCCGGGCGACCTGGCGGGCTGGGCCGCGGCGCTGCCCGAGGGGCGCTTCGACACCGTCTGGCTGTCGGACGGGCTCGACCATCCCGGGCGCGACGCGCTTCTGGCGGCGCTCGAGGCGCGCGGCACGGTGCGCGTCCAGGAAAGCCCGCGCGCGGTGATGGCGCTGCGGCCCGCCGGCTTCGCCGAGGGCGCGGTGCAGGTGGCGGCGCTGCGGCTGCCCGCCGCCGGCGCGCAGGAGGCCGAGGTGACCGCGCTCGGCCCCGATCCGGCGGGGGTGGAGCGCGAGCTCGCGCGGGTGACGCTGTCGTTCGCCGACGGCGCGGCCGAGGCGGAGTCGGCGCTGTCGCTGCCGCCCGAGCTCAGGAACCGCATCACCCGGTTCGAGATCGCGGGCGTGCGGTCGGCCGGGGCCGTCAGCCTGACCGACGACAGCCTGAAGCGGCGCAAGGTCGCGCTGATCGGCGCCGGGGCGGATGCCGAGGGGCTGCTGCTGCTGTCGCCCACGCACTATCTGGAGCAGGCGCTGGCCCCGATCGCCGACCTGATCGACGGCTCGATCGAGGACGTGCTGCTCGCCAGCCCCGACGTGATCGTGCTCGCCGACGTGGCGACCCTGTCGCCTGCCGAGGCCGAGGGGATCGCGGCCTGGCTCGACAGCGGCGGTCTGCTGCTGCGCTTCGCCGGGCCGCGGCTCGCGGCCGCCGAGCCTGCGGCGGGCGAGGATCCGCTGATGCCCGTCCGCCTGCGCGCGGGGGGCCGCGCCGTCGGGGGCGCGATGAGCTGGGGCGAGGCGAAGACGCTGGCGCCCTTCGCCGAGGGCAGCCCCTTCTTCGGCCTGCCCGTGCCCGGCGACGTGACCGTCAGCGAGCAGGTGCTGGCCCAGCCGGACCCCGAGCTCGGGGCGCGCACCATCGCCGCGCTGGCCGACGGCACGCCGCTGGTGACGCGCCGCGCGGTGGGGCAGGGGCAGGTGGTCCTGTTCCACGTCACCGCCAACGCCGAGTGGTCGACGCTGCCCTTGTCGGGCCTGTTCGTGCAGATGCTGGAGCGGCTCGCCGTGTCCACCCGCCCCGCGGCACCCGAGGCCGCCGACCTCGCCGGGCAGGTCTGGACGCCCGAGGTCGTGCTCGACGCCTTCGGCCGGCCGGGCGAGGCCGACGACCTGCCGGGGGTGGAGGGCGAGGCGCTGGCGGCGGGGGTGCCCGGCCCCGCGCTGCGTCCCGGCCTCTATGCGGGCGACGAGCGGCGGGTCGCGCTGAACGTGATCCGCGCGGACACGGCGCTGGCCCCCGCCGCCTGGCCCGCCCGCATCGTCGTCGAGGGGATGGAGACCGCGTCGGAGCGCGACCTGCGCGGGCCGGTGCTCGGCGGGGCGCTGGTCCTGCTGCTGGTCGACGTGCTGGCGGCGCTGTGGCTCTCGGGCCGGCTGCGCGGCCGGGCGGCAGGGGTCGCCGCGCTGGCGATGGCCGCGCTGCTGCTGCCCTCCCCCGGGGCCCGCGCACAGGACGCCGTGGCGCCACCGGCCGCGGAGGCCCCCCTCGACCCCGAGGCCGAGGCCTTCGCGCTCGAGGCCACCACGGCGGTGCGGCTGGCCTACGTGCTGACCGACGATCCCGCAGTCAACGCCATCGCCAAGGCGGGGCTTGCGGGCCTCGGCTACCGCCTGTTCGAGCGGACGACGGTGGAGCCGGCCGAGCCGATGGGCGTCGACATAGAGACCGACGAGCTCGCCTTCTTCCCGTTCCTCTACTGGCCGGTGACGGCGACGCAGCCGATCCCCTCGGCCGCGGCCTACGCCAAGCTCAACGACTACCTGCGGACGGGGGGGATGATCCTCTTCGACACGCGCGACGGGGGCATCCCCGGGGCCTCGGCGGCCTCGCCCGAGGCGCGGCGGCTGCAGCTGATCGCGGCCCCCCTCGACATCCCTCCGCTGGAGCCGGTGCCCGCCGACCACGTCCTGACGCGGACCTTCTACCTGCTCAACGACTTTCCCGGCCGCTACCAGGGCCAGCGGCCCTGGGTGGAGGCCGCGCCCCCGGACGCGGCCCGGGCGGAGGGCATGCCCTTCCGCAACCTCAACGACGGGGTGACCCCGGTGGTGATCGGCGGCAACGACTGGGCGGCGGCCTGGGCGGTCGACGCGCGCGGCGCGCCCGAGCTGCCGGTGGGCCGGGGCGCCGCCGGCGAGCGCCAGCGCGAGATGGCCTACCGCTTCGGCATCAACCTCATCATGCACGTGCTGACGGGCAACTACAAATCCGACCAGGTCCACGTTCCGGCCCTGCTGGAGCGGCTGGGTCAATGAGGCGCGCATGACCGGAACGGTGATCTTCGACCCGCTCCTGCCCTGGCCCGCGATCGCGGCGCTGGCGGCGGCGGCGGCGGCGCTCGTCGCGCTCGCGCTGGCGCGGCGGCTGTCGGGGTGGTGGCTGCGCGGGCTGTCGGCGGCGGCGCTGCTCGGCGCGCTCGCCAACCCCTCGCTGCAGGAGGAGGACCGCACCCCCCTCACCGACATCGTGATCGCGGTCGTCGACGAAAGCTCCAGCCAGCGGATCGGCGACCGGGCGGCGCAATCGGCCGAGGCGCTGGCCGCGGTGGAGGCCGAGGTCGCGGCGATCGGCAACACCGAGCTGCGGGTCGTGCGCGTGCCCGACGCGGCGGGCGACGGCGGCTCGCCGGTGATGACCGCGCTGGCCGAGGCGCTGGCCGGGGAGCCGCGCGCCCGCGTGGCCGGGGCGGTGCTCATCACCGACGGTCAGGTCCACGACGCGGCCCTGGCCCCGGCGATGCCCGCGCCGCTGCAGGTCCTGCTGACCGGGCGCGAGACCGACTGGGACCGCCGGCTGGTGATCCGGAACGCCCCCGCCTTCGCCATCCTGGGCGAGCCGGTGACGATGACGGTCCGCGTCGAGGACCAGGGCGTGGTGCCCGCGGGCGTGGGCGGCGTGGCGCAGCTGTCGATCGCCGTCGACGGGGGCGCGCCGCAGACCTTCAGCGTGCCCGTCGGGCAGGACATGGACCTGCCGCTGACCCTGCCGCACGGCGGCATCAACGTCATCCAGTTCGAGGTCGCCGCGACCGAGGGCGAGCTGACCGACCGCAACAACGCCGCCGTCCTGTCGGTCAACGGGGTGCGCGACCGGCTCCGCGTCCTTCTCGTGTCGGGCGAGCCGCACGCGGGCGAGCGGGTGTGGCGCAACCTGCTGAAGTCGGACGCGAGCGTCGATCTGGTGCACTTCACCATCCTGCGCCCGCCCGAGAAGCAGGACGGCATCCCCGTGACCGAACTGTCGCTGATCGCCTTCCCCACGCGCGAGCTGTTCGTGGAGAAGATCGACGAGTTCGATCTCATCATCTTCGACCGGTACCGGCTGCGGGGGATCCTGCCGACCGAGTATCTGGAGAACGTCCGCGACTACGTGACCGGCGGCGGCACCGTCCTCGTCGCCGCGGGGCCGGAGTTCGGCACCGCCGACAGCCTCTGGCGGTCGCCCCTGAACGCGATCCTGCCGGTGGAGGCCACGAGCCGCGTGCTCGAGGGCGGGTTCGTGCCGGCGCTGACCGACCTCGGCCGCAGGCATCCCGTCACGCAGGGGCTGGAGGCGCTGGCGCCCGAGGGCGGCTGGGGCCGCTGGTTCCGCCAGATCGAGATCAGCGCGCGGCCCGAGGGGCAGGTGGTGATGCAGGGGGCGGGCGGGCGTCCCCTTCTCGTCCTCGCGCGCGAGGGCGAGGGGCGGGTCGCGGTGCTCGCCTCGGACCAGGCCTGGCTCTGGGGGCGGGGGTTCGAGGGGGGCGGGCCGCAGCTCGAGCTGCTGCGCCGGCTCGCGCACTGGATGCTGAAGGAGCCCGAGCTCGAGGAGGAGGCGCTGACCGCCACCGCCGAGGGCGAGACGGTCACGATCAGCCGCCGCACCATCGCCGGGACGCCGCCGGGCGACGTGACGATCACCGGGCCGGACGGGACGGAGGTCGCCCTTGCCATGCCCGAGGTGGCGCCGGGACGCTTCCGCGCCGAATGGACCGCGCCGGCGGTGGGGCTCTACCGCCTCGCGCAGGGGGAGCTTTCGGCCGTGGTCGCGGTCGGCCCGTCGGCCCCGCGCGAGTTCGAGGAGACGGTCGCCTCGGGCGTGAAGCTCGAGCCCGCGGTGGCCGCCGCCAATGGCGGCATCCTGCGGCTGGAGGACGGCCTGCCCGACGTGCGCGCCGTGCGCGAGGGGCGCGCCGCCGCCGGGCGCGGCTGGATCGGCATCACCCCGCGCGGGGCCTACGTGACCGAGGACCTGCGCGTGGCGGCGCTGCTGCCCGGCTGGGCCTGGCTCGTGCTGGCGGCGGGCCTCGCGCTCGGGGCCTGGCTGCGCGAGGGCCGGTTCGGCCCGCGGCGGACCTAGGCGCCGCGGTCGAGGATCACCTGCCGCGAATGGCTCGCGAACTCGCGCCGCACCAGCACGCCCACGGTGAGCGCGGTCGCGGCCAGCAGCGCCCAGGGGCCGAGCAGCCAGGCGAGCGCCGCCAGCGCGAAGTGGATGATGCGGATGCCCCGGTTGAAGCCGCGCGCGGCGGTGATGTTCACCTCGGCCGCCTGCGCCGCGCGGTGGTAGGCCACGGGGTCGTCGGGGTCGTTGGGCACGGCCGCCATCAGCACCGCGCAGTAGCCGAAGAGCCGGTGCGCCCAGACGAACTTCAGCAGCGCGTTGGCCACGAAGGCCAGCACCACGAGGATCTTGATCTGCACCACCAGACCGTCGGACGGCAGCGTCAGGTCGCGCGCGAGCCCCGCCAGCCGGTCCGCGTTGCCGACCAGCGCCACGCCGCCGCCGATCGCGATCATCGTGGCCGAGGCGAAGAAGGCCGTCCCCTGCCGCAGGTTCTCGATGATGCTGCCGTCGAAGATGCGCTGCTGCCGCGTCACGAGCTGGCGCATCCAGTCGCGCCGGTATTCCGACATGATCTCGGCCGTGGAGGGAAGGACGCGCAGCGGATGGTCCACGAGCCAGCCCAGCACGGCGTAGGACAGGACCAGCGCGCCCACCGCCGCGTAGTCGGCGGCCGAGAACAGGGATAGTCGCTGCGCGAGGTCCATGCCGCGACGATAGCGCGCCGCCCCCCCGCTTGCCAGCGGGGAAGGCGGCGTCTAACCCTTGGACCGCAGCAGCGGAAAGGTGGCCCGATGGACATGCCCGTCCCCGATCCCGCGATCCTCGCGCGCAAGGACCGAATCGTCGCGGCGCTGCGCGCCGTGCTGCCCGGCGACGCCGTGATCGCCGATCCGGCCGAGACCCGCGCCTACGAGTGCGACGCGCTGACCGCCTACCGCTGCCCGCCGCTGGCCGTGGTGCTGCCGCGCACGACCGAGGAGGTGGCGGGCGTCCTGCGCGCCTGCCACGCGCTGCGGGTGCCGGTGGTGCCGCGCGGGTCGGGCACCAGCCTCGCCGGGGGGGCCTTGCCCACCGCCGACTGCGTGGTGCTGGGCGTCGCGCGCATGACCGCGGTGCTGGAGACGGGCTATGCCGACCGCTTCGTGCACGTGCAGGCGGGGCGCACCAACCTGTCCGTCACCGGCGCGGTGGAGGGCGAGGGGTTCTTCTACGCCCCCGACCCCTCCAGCCAGCTTGCCTGCGCGATCGCGGGCAATATCGCGATGAACTCGGGCGGCGCGCATTGCCTGAAGTACGGCGTCACGACCAACAACCTGCTCGGCGTGACGATGGTGCTGATGGACGGCACCGTGGTGCAGGTGGGGGGGCCGTGGATGGATGCGCCGGGGCTGGACCTGCTGGGGGTCATCTGCGGGTCGGAAGGCCAGCTCGGCGTCGTGACCGAGGCCTGGCTGCGCATCCTGCCCAAGCCCGAGGGGGCGCGGCCGGTGCTGATCGGGTTCGACAGCAACGAGGTGGCGGGGAAATGCGTGTCCGACATCATCCGCGCGGGCGTCCTGCCCGTCGCGATCGAGTTCATGGACCGCCCCGCGATCGAGGCCTGCGAGCGGTTCGCCCGAGCCGGCTATCCCGACTGCGAGGCGCTTCTCATCGTCGAGGTGGAGGGCAGCGCGGCGGCGATCGACCACCAGCTCGGCCTCATCGCGCAGATCGCCCGCCGCCACGATCCGGTGGAGCTGCGCGAGAGCCGGTCGGCCGAGGAATCCATGCGCATCTGGCTGGGGCGCAAGTCGGCCTTCGGGGCGATGGGGAAGATGGGCGACTACATCTGCCTCGACGGGACGATCCCGGTCTCGGCGCTGCCCCATGTGCTGCGGCGGATCGGCGAGCTGGCCGACGGCTACGGCCTCAGGGTCGCCAACGTCTTCCACGCGGGCGACGGGAACATGCACCCGCTGATCCTCTTCGACGCGAACAGGCCGGGCGACCTCGACCGGGCCGAGGCGCTGGGGGCCGACATCCTGCGGCTCTGCGTGGAGGTGGGCGGGTGCCTCACCGGCGAGCATGGCGTCGGGGTTGAGAAGCGCGACCTGATGGCGGTGCAGTTCGACGCGCCCGACCTCGAGGCGCAGCTTCGCGTAAAGGACGTCTTCGACCCCGACTGGCTCCTGAACCCCGCGAAGGTCTTCCCGCTCGACGCGACCGCGGGCCGCCGTGCCGCCTGAGCGGCGCCCCGCGTCCGAGGACGCGCTGGCGCAGATCCTGCGCGAGGCGCGCGAACCCGTCGCGGTGCGCGGCGGCGGCACGCGCGGCGCGCCGGCCGGGGGTGCGGTGCTGGACACGACCGCGCTGACGGGCATCCGCCTGCACGAGCCCGGCGCGCTGACGATCGTCGCCGCCGCGGGCACCCCGCTCGCCGAGGTGGAGGCGGCGCTGGCCGCGCACCACCAGCACCTTGCCTTCGAGCCGCCGAGGACGGGGCCGGGCTCCACCATCGGCGGGGTGGTGGCGGCCAACGCCTCCGGCCCCCGGCGCGTCGTCGCGGGGGCGTGCCGCGACAGCCTGATCGGGGTGCGCTTCGTCGACGGCGCGGGGACGGTCGTGAAGAACGGCGGGCGCGTGATGAAGAACGTCACCGGGATCGACCTGACGAAGCTCATGGCGGGCAGCCGCGGCGCGCTGGGGGTGCTGACCGAGGTCGCCTTCAAGGTTCTGCCGCGCCCCGAGACGCGGGCGACCGTGACGCTGCGGGGCCTCGACGACACGCGGGCGGTGGCGGCGATGGCGGCCGCGCTCGGCTCGCCGTTCGAGGTGACGGGGGCCGCGCATGGTCCGGACGGCACGCATCTGCGGATCGAGGGCTTCGCCGGCTCGGTCGCCGATCGGGCGGAGCGGCTGGCGCATGTCCTCGCCCCCTTCGGCACGGCGGACGTGACGGAGGGCGAGGGGCCCTGGCCCGCCATCCGCGACCTGGACGGGTTCGCCGACGCGCCGGGCGACCTCTGGCGGCTGTCGGTCCGCCCCTCGGCCGCGCCGGGTGCGGTGGCGCGGGCGGGGGCCCTCGCGCACCGGATGGACTGGGGCGGGGGGCGCGTCTGGCTGGTGATGCCGCCGGGCACCGACCTGCGCGCGCGGCTGGGGGCCGTCCCCGGCCACGCCACCCGCGTCCGCCGGACCGAGGCCGACGGCATCGCCGACCTGCCGCCCGAGGTGCCCGCCCTGGCCGCGCTGTCCGCGGGCCTGCGGGCCCGCTTCGATCCGCGCGGCATCCTGAACCCCGGCCCGACGACCGCCTGAGGCCCCATGCAGACGCGCTTCACCCCCGAGCAGCTTGCCGACCCCATGACCGCGCGGTCGAACGCGGTGCTGCGGTCCTGCGTCCACTGCGGGATGTGCACCGCGACCTGCCCCACCTACCAGGTGCTCGGCGACGAGCTCGACAGCCCGAGGGGGCGCATCTACCTCATCAAGGACATGCTCGAGAGCGGCCGCCCCGCCGACGCGAGGACGGTCCTGCACATCGACCGCTGCCTGTCGTGCCTTGCCTGCATGACGACCTGCCCCTCGGGCGTGCATTATGCGCATCTCGTCGACCACGCCCGCGCCCATATCGAGGCGACCTACCGCCGGCCGCTGACGGACCGGCTGCTGCGCGCGGCGCTGGCGCGGGTGATCCCGCATCCCGGGCGGTTCCGGCTGGCGCTGCTGGCCGCGCGGCTCGTGCGGCCCGTGGCGCGGCTCGTTCCCGATGCGCGGCTGCGGGCGATGCTGGCGATGGCCCCGCGCCGCATCCCGCCCCCCAGCCGGAACGACGATCCGCAGGTCTTCCCGGCCGAGGGCGCGACCCGGCTGCGCGTCGCGCTGATGACGGGCTGCGCGCAGCGGGCGCTCAACACCGACATCAACGATGCGACGATCCGCCTGCTCCGCCGCGCCAGATGCGAGGTGGTGATCGCGCGGGGCCAGGGCTGCTGCGGCGCGCTCGCGCACCACATGGGCAAGGGGCGGCTGGCGCATGACGCGGCGCGGGGCCTGATCGCAGCCGTCATGGCCGAGCACCGGGCGCAGCCGCTGGATGCGGTGGTGATCAACACCTCGGGCTGCGGGACGACGGTCAAGGACTACGCCGCGATGTTCGCCGGCACCCCGACCGAGGCGGATGCGGCGACCGTCGCGGGCCTCGCGCGCGACGTGACCGAGGTGCTGGCAACGCTCGACCTGCCCCCCGGCGCGCCCAAGGGGCTGCGGGTCGCCTATCACGCGGCCTGCTCGCTCCAGCACGGGCAGCGGATCGGCGGCCTGCCCAAGGACCTGCTGCGCACGCAGGGATTCGAGGTGGCGGAGCCCGAGGGCAGCCACCTGTGCTGCGGATCGGCGGGCACCTACAACCTCCTCCAGCCCGAGATCTCGGCCCGGTTGCGCGACCGCAAGGCCGCGACGCTGATGGCTACGCGGCCCGACGTGATCGCCGCCGGCAACATCGGCTGCCTGATGCAGATCGGGCAGGCGGCGGGGGTGCCCGTGGTCCACACGGTCGAGCTGCTCGACTGGGCGACGGGCGGCCCCCGGCCCGCCGCGATGGCCCCCGCGTGACGCCGCGCCATCGAATCGCCCCGATCGCCCGCCATGCCCGGCCGGTGACCGGAGGATCCATGCGCCCCATCGCCCTTCTGCTTTCGGCCTGCCTGCTGGCCGCCGCCGCCCGCGCCGACGAGACCGCCCTGACCCGGCTCGACACGGCGGACGACAGCCAGGGCTGGGACGCCGTCGGCCGGCTCGACATCGGCGACCGGGGCTTCTGCACGGGTGCGCTGATCGCGCCGCGGCTGGTCCTGACGGCGGCGCACTGCCTGTTCGACCGCGGGACGGGCCAGCGCGTCGACGTCGCCTCGATCACCTTCATGGCGGGCTGGCGGAACGGCCGGGCGGCGGCCTACCGGACCGCGCGCCGCGCGGTCCCGCATCCCGGCTACGTCTTCGGCGACGGCGCGGGCGACGTGGACCGGGTCGGCCGCGACATCGCGCTGATCGAGCTCGACCAGCCGATCCGGCTTCCCTCGATCCAGCCCTTCGCGGTGGCCTCGCAGCCCGCCGCCGGGGACGAGGTGGGGATCGTCTCCTATGCCATGGACCGCGAGGGCGCGCCGTCGCTCCAGAAGGTGTGCCATGTCCTCGACGGGCGGTCGGACGTGCTGATCCTGTCGTGCAGCGTCGACTTCGGATCGTCCGGCGCGCCGGTCTTCGCCATCCGCGACGGGGTGGCGCGGGTGGTCTCGGTCATCTCCGCCAAGGCCGAGGTCGACGGGCGCAACGTGGCGCTCGGCACCGCGCTCGACGGCCCGCTGCCCGCGCTGCGCGCCGCGCTGGAGGCCGACGGCATCGACCCGGCCGATGTCCGCGCGCCGTCGGTGCGCGTCCGGTCCGGCGGTGCGGGAACGGGGGCCAAGTTCGTCAAGGCCCCCCCGCCGCAGCCCTGAGGACGCGTCCGCCCGGTCTTGAAACCCGGGCCGTCCCTTCCCAGATGCACTCGACGCAGGCGCCAGACCGGGCCTGCGCGACGACCCCGGCCGCATCCCGCGGCGGGACACGAACCCCATCGCTTGCACGAGGATGATCATGCGAACCGTTGACCTGACCCCCCTCTATCGCGCGACCGTCGGTTTCGACCGCATCGCCGACCTCATGGACCGCGTGCTGACCGCCGACGTGGCGCAGCCCGCCTATCCCCCCTACAACATCGAGAAGACGGGCGAGCATGCCTACCGCATCTCGGTCGCCGTCGCGGGCTTCACGCCCGACGACCTGTCGGTCGAGGTGAAGGACGGCACGCTGCACGTCGCCGCCCGCCGCGCCGCCGAGGAGACCGATCGCCGCTACCTGCACCGCGGCATCGCCACCCGTGCCTTCGAGCGCCGCTTCGCGCTGGCCGACCACGTGCGCGTGGCCGGGGCCGTGCACGAGCACGGGATGCTGCACATCGACCTCGTCCGCGAGGTGCCCGAGGCGCTGAAGCCCCGCCGCATCGAGATCGCGCGCGGCGCCGAGGCGCCGGCGATCGAGGCGAAGACGGTGGAGACGGAAGCCGCCGCGGCCTGACCGGCCCAGGGAAAAGGAAGGCCCCGGAGGCGACTCCGGGGCCTTTTGCGCCGGAATGGCCGACAGGGGTCTCCCTCGGTTGTGGGCCTGTCGGGTCTCGCCATGCCTCCGGCAGGGCAGGTCCGCGTGGGACGGGTCCACGCCACTCAGAGGTCGCGCACGTCGCATCCCGTCGCCTCGCGGATCAACCCCGACACGATCCGGCGATGGCATCCCGAGGCGCAGGCCTCGAAGCACAGAAGCGCGGCGGGATTGCGGCGGGCGATGGCGATGGCCAGTGCCAGCGCGTCCTGCGCCTCTGGCGTTCGCATGTGCTCGGAGAAGATCGCCGCCATTTCGGCGATGCGCCCCTTGCGCGCCGCCTCCCGCCCGGGCTTTGGCGTGCCGAGGCCCGGCAGGTGCTCGTAGCCGATGCCCTCGGCCGCGAGGGACTCGCGCAGCACTGTCTTCGAGAACCCCGCCCGACGCGAGGCCGCCACGGCGCGCACGTCCACGATGACCGCCACGCCTGCGGCCCGCAGGCGCCCGATCACGTCGGGCAGCGTCGCGCTCTCGTAGCCGATGGTGGACAGGATCATGCTGCGCCCTTTCGAGGGCGTGATGGTAGCCACGCCCGGCCGGGCTTCAAGCGGGCCGCCGGCCGGCGCTAGTCCAGCACCGCCACGGCCTCCACCTCGAACAGCATCCCGTCGAGCGCCAGCCGGGGCACGGGCACCAGGGTCTGCGCCGGCAGCGCCGTGCCGAACGTCTCCACGACGGCCGCCGTCACCGGACCGAGCTTCGACGGGTCGTGATCGACCACGTAGATCGTCAGCATGGCGACCTGGCCCGGTTCCGCGCCGATCCCGTCCAGGGCGACGCGCAGGTTCGCGAAAGCCTGCCTCACCTGCGCCGCGAAGTCGGGCGACAGCGCCCCGGTGCCGTCCGCCCCGTACTGGCCGGAGATGTAGGCGACCCTGCCCCCGGCCGGCGCGATCACGGCCTGGCTGAAGCCATACGGGGTCGGGTCGAACAGGCCCGGCGGGTTGACGGCTGTCAGCGCCGGGTCGTTCTGGTGCGCGGTCGCGGTGGATGCCATGGCCATGATCGTCAGTCCTCCGGTAAGCAGAAGCGTCGTCGCGCGGGCGATGGCCGGACGGTGGATGTCCCGGGGACGGAAGTCCGGCATGATGGGCTCTCCGCGATGATGCGCTGCGCGTGGCCTAGCAGACCGCTGTGGCCACCCTGGTGTCAGCAGCGTTTGGCCGGAAGGAAGACCGATGCGACGCGCCGACCGCCTGCTCCTGATCGTTCAGACCCTGCGCCGCAGGCGGGGGCCGGTCACGGCCCAGGCCCTGGCCGTCGAGCTGGAGGTGTCGCGCCGCACGATCTATCGCGACGTGGCCGACCTTCAGTCCGCGCGCGTGCCCATCGAAGGCGAGGCCGGCCTGGGCTACGTGCTGCGCCCCGGCTACGACCTGCCCCCCCTGATGTTCACGGTGGAGGAGGTCGAGGCGATCGTGCTCGGCGCCCGGCTGTCGCGCGAGCGGGGCGACGCGGCCCTTGCGCGAGCGGCCGACGACGTGCTGGCCAAGGTCGCCGCGGTGCTTCCGCCGCAGATGGCCACGATGCTGGAGCGATCCGCCCTCCTCGTGCCGGCCCGGACGTGGGACGAGGCGGCGTTCGGCTCGCACATGGCCGTCCTGCGGCGCGCCGTGCGGGACCACGCGAGGCTTCGCATCGGCTATGTGGATGCGGCCGGCGCCCTGACCGACCGGGTCGTCTGGCCATTGGCGCTCCTCTTTCTTCCGCAGGCGACGCTTCTGGGCGCCTGGTGCGAGCTGCGGCAGGCCTACCGCTTCTTCCGCACGGATCGGATCGGGGATGTGACGGTCACCGGCGAGCGGTTCGACACCCGCAACGGCGCGCTCGTGGCCGAACTGATGCGGGAGCACGAGGTCCCGGCCTGAAGGCCCGGCCCTGCCGTGCCTCGCGGCAGTCCTCGACCCGGGCGGCAGGGGATCAAGGTCCGCCCGACGCTTCGATGATGGCGGCCTGAACGTCAGGGCTGGCGGTGGCCAGGCACGCTCACCCCTGCCGCCTTCCCGGAAAGGGCGTCCCGTCACCTGGCGTGGGCGGCATCGGCTCGCCCGATCCGATCGCGCCGGGTCCCCGCCGCCGGCGCGGCCCGGGCGGATGCCGGCCCGCAGGATCGGGAACCGGACCCGGCCCGCCGCAACTCACGCCCGGCTGACCAGCACCTTGTCGATCCGGCGGTCGTCGAGGTCGATCACCTCGAAGCGCCAGCCCCCGGCCTCGAAGACGTCGCCCAGCGCGGGCAGGCGACCGAGCTGGTTGAGCACGAGCCCCGCAACCGTCTCGTAGTCGGCGGCCAGCCCGCGCGGCAGCGACAGGCGCTCGCAGAACTCGTCGACCGGCATCCAGCCCTCCACAAGCCAGCTTCCGTCGGCGCGCTGGACCATCGACGGCTCGTCGGTGGGCGTGGCCTCGACGGTGCCGGTGATCGACTCGAGGATGTCGCCCGAGGTGATGATCCCCTCGAAATGCCCGTATTCGTCGTAGACGAGGACAAGGTGATGCGTCGATCCGCGCAGCACCTGCATCACGTCGAGCGCGTCGGCGCGGTCGCTGACCACGGGCGCGTCGCGCAGCAGGCCCGCCATGGTCAGCGGCTCGCGCCGCGACACGGCGGCGAAGGCGTCGACCAGCGCCACGATCCCCACCACCTCGCCGGTCGCGCGGTTCATCACCGGCATCCGCGGCCGCGCGATGCGGCGGATCGCGGACAGCAGCTCCGCCCCGTTCGCGTCGTGGTCGATGAACTCGATCTCGGTGCGCGGGGTCATCAGCGCGCGGGCCGACCGGTCGGCGAGCCGCATGACCCCGCGGATCATGTCGCGCTCCTCGGATTCGATCACCCCCTCGTCGTGCGCCTCGGTCAGGAGGGTGCGGACCTCCTCCTCGGTTACGCGGGCCTTGTCGTCGTCGCGGATGCCCAGCAGCCACAGCACGAGCCGGCCCGACCGGTCGAGCAGCCAGACGACCGGCGCCGTTGCCCGCGACAGGATCGCCATCGCGGGGGCGACCCGGATCGCCACGCCCTCGGGATTGTGGAGCGCGAGCTGCTTCGGCACCAGTTCGCCCACGATGAGCGACAGGTAGGTCAGGACGACGACCACGACCCCGACGCCCGCCGTGTCGGCGATCTCGGCGTCGAGCCCGACCCGCTCCAGCGCGACCGCGAGGCGCGGGCCCAGCGTCGCCCCCGAGAAGGCCCCGGACAGGATCCCCACCATGGTGATGCCGATCTGCACGGTCGACAGGAAGCGGCCCGGATCCTCGGCGAGGCGCAGGGCCTGCGCGGCCCCGCGCGCCTTCCCCTCCAGCGGGCGCAGCCGCGCCGGGCGCGCGGACACGATCGCAAGCTCGGACATGGCCAGCGCCCCGTTCAGGGCAATGAGCGCCAGCACGATGAGGATCTCGATGAGCATGGGTCCGGCCGGGGCCGGGGCGTCCTTCGGTGGGGCTGCGTCAGACCGAGAGGCAGATGTATTTCAGCTCGGTATAGTCGTCCAGCCCGTGCCGGCTGCCCTCGCGCCCCTGGCCCGACTGCTTGACGCCGCCGAAGGGGGCCATCTCCGACGAGATGATGCCGGTGTTGACGCCGACGATTCCGTATTCCAGCGCCTCCTGCACGCGGGTGATGCGGCCGATGTCGCGCGCGTAGAAGTAGCTGGCGAGCCCGAAGATCGTGTCGTTCGCCATGGCCACCGCCTCGCCTTCCGTCTCGAAGCGGTAGAGCGGGGCGAGCGGGCCGAAGGTCTCCTCGCGCGTGACGAGCATCTCGGAGGTCACGTCCGCAAGGATCGTGGGCTGGAAGAAGGTGCCGCCGAGATCGTGGCGGCGGCCGCCTGCGACGACGCGCGCGCCCTTGGCGGTGGCGTCGGCCAGATGCTCCTCCACCTTCTCGACGGCGTCCATGTTGATCAGGGGGCCGAAGTCCACCGCCTCGGCCAGCCCGTCGCCCACGCGCGTCCTCGCGACTGCCGCCGCAAGCTTCTCGGCAAACTGGTCGTAGACGCCCGCCTGCACGTAGATGCGGTTCGCGCAGACGCAGGTCTGGCCGTTGTTGCGGAACTTCGACAGCATGGCACCGGCCACGGCGGCGTCGAGGTCGGCATCGTCGAAGACGATGAAGGGCGCGTTCCCGCCCAGCTCCATCGAGCATTTCAGGACCTGGTCGGCGGCCTGGCGCAGCAGGATGCGGCCCACCTCGGTCGACCCGGTGAAGGTCAGCTTGCGCACCAGCGGGTGGCCGCACATCGTCCGGCCGACCTCCGGGGCGCGCGACGAGGTGACGACCGAGAGGATCCCCTTCGGCAGGCCCGCGCGGTAGCCCAGCACCGCCATCGCCAGCGCCGAGAGCGGCGTCTCCGACGCGGGGCGCGCGACGAAGCCGCAGCCGACGGCGAGCGCGGGCGCGGCCTTCCGCGCGATCATCGCGTTGGGGAAGTTCCACGGCGTGATCGAGGCCACGACGCCGACCGGCTGGCGGATCACGGTGATGCGCTTGTCGCGCTGGTGACCGGGGATCGTCTCGCCGTAAAGGCGCTTGGCCTCCTCGCCGAACCACTCGATGTAGCTCGCCCCGTAGGCGATCTCGCCCTTCGCCTCGGCGAGGGGCTTGCCCATCTCGGCCGTGAGGATCGCGGCAAGGTCGTCCTGCGCGGCCATCATCAGGTCGAACCAGCGGCGCATCACGCCCGCGCGCTCCTTCGCGGAGCGGGCGGCCCAGTCCTTCATCGCCGCGTGCGCGGCCTCGATCGCCCGGGCCACCTCGGCCGGCCCGAGGTCGGGCACCCGGGCGATGACGTCGCCCCGCGCGGGGTTCGTGACCGCGAAGGTCCGGCCGTCGGCCGCCTCCACCCAGTCGCCCGCGACGCAGGCGCGCGTCTCCAGAAGCGTGGGGTCGGCGAGCCGCGCGCGCAGGTCGGTGACGGTGTCGAGCATCGGGGCCTCCCACATTCCGGCGTCGGCCCTGCAATGCCCGAGGGGGGCGGCTTTGTCCAGTTCCGGGGGCCGCCCGTCTCGGCCCGGGGGCGGATCCGGCCGACCAGGCGGCGTCCGGCGGGGGCCGCACCGTCACCCAGGGGTCGAGCGGGCAGCCGACCCGCCGCGCGACCCGGACGACATCGGCCCTGCGTCTGCGGCGCGATGACGAGAACCAGCCGGCAGTCGCCCCCGTCAGGCAGCGCGTGGGTCCGCGCCTCGGGACAGGGGTTGGTCACCAGGATGTCGGTCCGCCGGCCGAGGTCGCCGGCATGGTCCGCGAGGGCGCCCTCGGCAAGGCGCACGCCGGCGTCGTGCCCGTCGATCCAGGATCCCGGCCCGGCCCCGCGACGCGAGGGGGCATGGCCCGCGAGGGCAGGGCTCCGGTCGGCCGGGAACGTCCCGATCAGGTCGAAGGGCGTCAGGACATCCACGAGGCGATCCTCGCGGCGACGCGGGCGGCCCCGTCCTGTTCCCGCCCGGAACCGCGCCCGCCCCGGCGAGAACGCCCGCCGTGACGATGCGGGTCCGACCGTCGCCGGGCGCCGCCGGGGGCCCGCGCGGGATCGCGGGGACGGCAAGGTCCGGCCCGCGCAGGACCGGCAGGCCAGGCCGGTCGAGGGCGGCCGTCCGCCCCTCGCGCGCGTCGGCGAGCGAGGTCGCAGCGCTGCACCACGCCCAACTGTGCCGTCCGCCCCCCGCGCGCGTCGGCGAGCGAAACGCCCTGCCGGGCCTCGCGCGGACGCGGCTCGTCCATGGCCTCGATCGTCGCGTTGACGGGGACGGTCCGCGCCCCCGCCCGCACGGCCATCCGGATCAGCGCGGGAAGGCCCGCGTCGCGGGCCGCGACCGACCCCGCGACCGCGCGCCAGCGCCCGGCGCCGACGGGCGGCGCCCCGTCCGACCCGCGCGGCGACGGCACCTACAGCGGTTCGTGCGGCCCGTCCGCCGGTGGCGGGCCGAGGGCATCGCCGGATCGCGGGCGGGTGCGGCCACGGGGCGCGGGCCCGCAGGCCTGCGGCAGGACATAGGCGCTGCGGGCCGGCGGCACGTTCGCGCGCAGCGTGCAGCCGTAGGCCTCCGACAGCGGGCGGTCGGCGATGATCGCACCGGGCGCGCCCGTTCCGAGGACGCGGCCCCCCGCCAGCAGCGCCACGCGGTCGGCGAACATCGCGGTCAGGTTCAGGTCGTGCATGACGGCGACGACGCCGCCGCCCGCGTCCGCGTAGGCGCGGGCGAGGTCCATCACCATCAGCTGGTGCGCGATGTCGAGGCCGGCCACGGGTTCGTCGAGGAACAGCCAGCGCGGCCCGTCGGGCCCGGTCGCGTGCCAGACCTGCGCCAGCACGCGCGCCAGCTGCACCCGCTGCCGCTCGCCGCCCGAAAGGTCCTGGTAGGGCCGCGCCGCGGCGCCGTGCAGGCCGACCGCCGACAGCGCCTCGTCGACCAGCGCATGGTCGCCCGCCGACAGGCCGGACCGGAGCCCGAGCCGCACCACCTCGGCCGCGAGGAACGGAAAGGCGAGCGGCGTTGCCTGCGGCAGCACGGCGCGGATCGCGGCGAGTCGGGCGGGGCGCGCCGTCGCGACGTCGATGCCGTTCAGCGCGATCCGGCCCTCGCAGGCGATCTCGCCCGTCAGGGCGCGCAGCAGGGTGGTCTTGCCCGACCCGTTGGGGCCGATGATCGCCGTGACCGTCCCCGGGCGGGCGCGGAGGTCCGCGTCGCGCAGCACTGGCCGCGCCCCGAGCCGCACGGTCACCCGGCTTGCCTCGAGCATCGCGCTACAGGTCCAGGATGCCGCGGCTGCGCAGCAGGATGACGAGGAACACCGGCGCGCCGAACACGGCGGTGACGATGCCGATGGGCAGCTCGGCCGGCGCCACGACGAAGCGGGCGACGATGTCCGCGCCGACCAGCAGCAGCGCGCCGAGCAGCGCCGCGTTGGGCAGCAGGAACCGGTGGTCCGGCCCCGTGGCGAGCCGCAGCAGGTGTGGCACGACGATGCCGATGAACCCGATGCCGCCCGCCACCGCCACCGCGGCGCCGGTCGACGCCGCGACCGACAGGATGGTCAGGCGCTTGATCCGCTCGACGTCGATGCCGGTGTGGAGCGCCGCCGCCTCGCCGAGCGCGAAGCCGTTCAGCCCGCGCGCAAGGAGCGGCGACAGCGCCAGCACCGGCAGGATCAGCGGGGCGGCCACCGCCAGCTTGGGCCAGCTCGCCCCGCCGAGCGACCCCATGCCCCAGAACGTCAGGTCGCGCAGCTGCCTGTCGTCGGCCAGGTAGATCAGGATGCCGGTCGCGGCCCCCGCCAGCGCGCCGAGCGCGATCCCCGCGAGCAGCATCGTCGCCACCGAGGTGCGGCCCTGCCGCGCCGCCACCCTATGCAGCAGGAGCGTGGCACCCCAGCCGCCGAGGACGGCCGCGACGGGCACGAGATGGGGACCGGCCGCCGCGGCGAGGCCGGCCGGCAGCAGGCCGCCCAGCACGATGGCGGCCACCGCGCCGAGGCCCGCCCCCGCGCCGACCCCCACCAGCCCCGGATCGGCCAGCGGGTTGCGGAACAGACCCTGCATCAGCGCCCCCGACACCGCCAGCGCCGCGCCCACCATCGCGCCCATGGCGAGGCGCGGAAGGCGGATGTCGAGGAGGACGGTCAGGTCGCGGGCCGACGCCGTCCCGCCGCCCAGCCACGTCGCCGCGAGGCCCGTGACCGACACCCCCGATGCGCCGGTGCCGAGCGACAGGGCCGCGATCAGCCCGAGGCCGAGCCACAGCAGCCCGAAGGCCAGCCGCGCGCGCGCCGCGCGGTCGCCGGGGGCCGCGGGGATGGGCAGCGCGACCACCGCCTAGTCGCCGGCCGGGTAGATCGCCGCGTGCAGCGCCCGCGCCGCCTCGGGGGTGCGGGGGCCGAAGCCCAGGAGCAGCAGCCCGTCCATCCGGACGATCGCGCCGGTCCGGGCGGCGGGCGAGGCGGCGAGCGCGGGCAGCGCCAGCAGGTCGGCGTCCTGCACCGCGTGGTCGCCGTCGCGGTCCATCATCAGGATCACGTCGGGGTCGGCGGCGAGCACGGCCTCGTCGGTCATCGGCTTGTAGCCGTCGAACCCGGTCGCGGCGTTCCGGGCGCCGGCCAGCCGGATGATCCCGTCGGCCGACGTGCCCTCGCCCCCCGCCATGATCCGCCCGCCCTGCGCCGACAGGACGAACAGCACGCGCCTGGGCGACCGGACGGCGGCGGCCCGCGCCTCGGCCTCGGCGAGGCCGGCGGTCACCCGCGCGGCCAGCGCGGCGCCCTCGGCGGGCCGGCCGATCGCCCCGGCGACCGCCGCGATCTTCGCGGCGACGCCCTCGGGCGTCGGCTCGTCGGGCATCAGGACGAACCGGACCCCGGCGGCGCGGAGCACCTCCACCGCCTCGACCGGGCCGGCATCGGCCTCGGCCACGATCAGGTCGGGATCGAGCGACAGCACGCCTTCGGGCGACAGCGCGCGCAGGTAGCCCACGTCGGGCAGGGCCGTCACGCTGTCCGGGTGGGTCGAGGTCGAGTCGCGCGCGACCAGCCGGTCGGCCGCGCCCAGCGCGACGACGATCTCGGTCACCGATCCGCCAAGCGACACGATGCGCCGCGCCTCGTCCTGCGGCGCGGCCGGCCCCGCGAGGACGGCCAGCGCCAGCAGCGCCGCGACGGCGGCCGCTCCGGCGGCCCGCGTCACGCCGGCCCCCCCGCCAGCCGCGGCAGGGCCCGCGCGATGGCATCCCAGGCGGCCGCGGCGGCCACGTCGCCGGCTTCGCCGCGCAGGCCGAAGATCTGCAGGATGAGCCGGCCCTCGGCGTCGAAGGCCTCGACCGAGACGGCGTCGCCGCGCGGCGTGGGCTTGGCCACCAGCCAGACCTCGGCGACGTGGTCGCGGCGCAGGTGAAGGTTGAACCGGGGATCGAGGACGTTCTGCCACGGCCCCATGGGACGCAGCGTGGCGATCGGGCCCGAATGGATCTGGAGGCAGCCCCGGTTGCCCACGAAGATCATGACCGGGATCGCGGCCGCGGCGGCGGCCGACAGCGCGGCGTCGACGGCCCCCGCCTGCAGCGGCACCGCATGCGGCGCGCCCACGAGCCGGTAGGCGCCAAGCCGGTTGAACCCCAGCCTCGAGGTCAGGCGCAGGAACTGGTGCGTGTCGGTCATCCGCGCCCAATCGGCCCGCAGGACGTCCAGCCTCGCAGGGTCGGACCGCGCGCCCTCGGGCGGGGGCCCCGGCACCACGGCGAGCGTCCGCGACCGGTCGCCGGTCGCGAGGTCGCGCACGAGCGCACCGTAGGCCGCGACGTCCGACCCGTCGCGCAGGTGGACCTTGTGCACGGCGTCGCCCGCCGCGTCGAAGACCTGAAGGCTGCGGCGCGGGCCGCCGTCGGCGTCGCGCGCCACCGCGAAGGCGTGGACCCAGTGCCGCGGGACGATCCGCAGGTCGATGTCCCCGGCCAGCACCATCGCCGCGTGCCGCCCGCCCCTGTAGCGGGCGTAGCGCCCGACCTTCTCGTGCACGGCCGAGGCGTTGCGCGTCAGCGCCATCACCTCGCCCAGCGCGGTCAGGCGCGGCACCAGACCGTCGGGGTCGGCCGCGATCCGGTGCACGCCGTCGCCGACATGGGCCGCGAGCAGCTCGGCCTCGGATAGGCCGAGCTGCGCGGCGAGATCGCGCTCGCGCAGCGACGGCTGCCCGGCACGGGCCTCGCGTATCGCATCGGGATCCAGCATCCGAGGGCCACTCCGGTCGGGTTCGGGACAGGGGCTGGCGGCCTTGCGGCGCGGCTTGCGGGCGGCATCGTTTGCGGTGCGCGCCATATGTTGACAACAATAGTCGGAAATGCTTGTCTCTGCAAGCGGAGAAAGACCGGTCCAGCGGCCGGTTCGCCAGCGAGATGCGCCAGCCCCGACCGACACGCACGTTCAGGGGGATGGCATGCGACGATTTCCTGCAACCGGCCGGGCCGGACACCGGCGGCTTCTGCCGGCGGTGCTGGCGGCGACCGCCGCGCTGGCCCCCGCCGCGGGCCGGGCGCAGGTGGCGGACGAGGGGCTGTTCACGCCGCTCGGGCGCGTGGTGCTGGGCTTCGGCGGCCCCCGGGTGGCCAGCGACACCCCGCTGGCCGTGACGGTGATCGACCGGGCGGATCTCGACCGGCAGCAGCCGTCCACGATCCGCGAGGCGATCGACGCGGTCCCGGGGGTGCGGACGGCGGGATCGACCGCGCGTCCGCTCGGCTTCGCCTTCAACATCCGCGGCATCGGCAACACCGAGCAGCCCGCCTCGGAAAGCCGGATCATCGTCACGGTCGACGGCGTGCCGAAGTTCTACGAGCAGTACCGGCTGGGCGCCTTCTTCAGCGACCCGGAGCTTTACAAGCGGATCGAGGTGCTGCGCGGCCCCGCGGCGGGCACGCTCTACGGGTCGGGGGCGGTCGGCGGGGTGATCGCCTTCACCACCCGGGACGCCTCCGACTTCCTCGAGGACGGCCGCGGCCGGGCGCTCCGGTTCCGGGTCGGCTCCGAGACCAACGGCGACGGGATCCTCGGCTCCGCGATCGTCGCGGTGCGCCCCTCCGAGCGGTTCGAATACCTCGGCGCCCTCAACTATCGCCGAATCGGCGACGTGAAGGACGGAAGCGGCGCGGTCATCGACGGCTCCGCCTTCGACACGCCCTCGGGGCTTCTGAAGGGCACCTGGACGCTGGCCGGGGGGCAGAAGGTCCGGATGTCGCTCCAGCGCTGGACGAGCGACGAGGACGACGGCCGCTATGCCCAGACCGGCTCCACCGCCTTCGGCACGGTCGACCGCAGGGTCGTGGACACGACGGCCCTGCTCGGCTTCGCGGACGCGGTCCCGGACAACCCGCTTCTCGACTACACCATCAGCCTCGGGGTCTCGGACACGACGAACCGGCAGTCCGATGCCCGACCCGGCTTCCCCTCCACCTCCATCCTGTTCGAGGATGCCGACTACGGCTACCGCACCGTCACCCTGAAGGCGGAGAACCGGTCGGCGGTCCGGGGCGAGGCGTGGGAGGGGTTCCTGACCCTGGGCCTCGACCTGTCGCGGCTGGACCGGACGGCGCGGCCGGCGAGCGGGCAGACCATCGGCTTCCACCCCGAGGGGGTCGACCGCCGGATCGGCCTCTATGCCCAGGGCGAGCTGGTCCTCGGCGAGCGGCTCACCCTCGTCCCGGGCCTGCGCGCCGATCTCGTCGACCGTAGGCCCGGTCCGCTGGTGCCGGGTGCCTCCGCGATCGAGGATCTGGCGGTGTCGCCCAAGGTCGCGGCGATGTACGACCTCACCCGCGATGTCGCGGTCTTCGGCTCCTGGGCCCGCACCGAGCGCCTGCCGACCCTCGACGAGCTCTATTCGTCACAGGTCAGCCCGACGCCGCAACGTCCCGCGCTGGACCTCGAGACGGAGCGGTCCGGGTCGTTCGAGCTTGGCCTCGCCTACGACCGGCAGGGCCTCCTGGGGCCCGACGACGCGCTGCAGGTGAAGCTGACCGCGTTCCGAAACGACATCGAGAACCTCATCCAGCGCAGCCCCGGCACCGTGCCGGTCTACTTCCAGAACATCGGCGCCGCCGAGTTCCGGGGGGTGGAGATCGAAGGCAGCTACGAGGCGCCCGGCGGCTACCTGCGCCTCGCCTACGGCCGCGTGCGGGGCACCGACGCCGATTTCGGCTACACGCTCGCCTCGACGCCGGCCGACAGCCTGTCGCTGACGCTCGCCCGTCGCCTGCCCGGCCGCAACCTCGAGTTCGGCTGGACGGCGCAGGTCGTCGACGCGATCTCCACCTCGGCCCGCGACGGCATGACGGGGGCCGTCGTCACGACCGACTTCGCCTCCTATGACGTGCACGACGTGTTCCTGAACTGGACGCCCGACGACGGGATCCTCGCCGGAACGGAGGTGCGGGTCGGGGTGGAGAACCTGTTCGACACCACCTTCCGCAACAACCTCGACCAGGAGAACGGCAAGGGGCGCAACTTCAGGCTGAGCCTGACGCGGACATTCTGAAAGGCCCGATGATGGATCGATTCTTGCCCGTCCCCGCCGCGACGATGCTGCTGGCGGCCCTGGGAGGCGCCGCCGCAGCGCAGGACGGCCCGGCGCCGGGGCCCGCGGCCCCCGCGCTGTCCATCGAGCTGAACGCGGTCGAGCAGCAGCCGGGCTCGTGCCGGCTGGTGTTCGTGGCCGAGAACCGCATGGGTGCCGACCTCTCCGCCCTGGTGCTGGAGGCGGTGCTGTTCGACCGCGCGGGCAACGTGACCCTGCTGACCCTCCTCGACTTCGGGGGGCTGCCCGCGGCGCGCACGCGCGTGCGGCAGTTCGATCTCGCGGGCGCGGACTGCGCCGGGCTGGGGCGGGTCCTGCTGAACGACGTCAATGCCTGCGGCGGCGCGGGCCTTTCGGCCGAGTCCTGCCGGGCGGCGCTGCGCTGGTCCAGCCGCACGGACGTGGAGGTGGTCGGTTGATCCCGCCGGCGCTCGAGAGGGCGGCCGGCCTGCTGGCGCTGGGCGGGCCGGTCGCCTGGGTGCTGGCGCTGCTGTCGGTCGTGGCGCTCGGCGTCGTCCTCCACAAGCTCTGGCAGTTCCGGCGGACGGGGGTCGGCGTCCACGCGCCGCTCGAGGCCGCCCTGGCCGACTGGGATGCCGGGCGGGCGGCGGAGGCCGGATCGGCCACCCGCGCCGCCCGGTCGAGCCTTGCCCCCGTCGTCGGCGCGGCGCTGGCCGCCGACCGGACCGCCGCCGCCGCCGACCGGGTGGACGCCCTGGCCGAGGCCGCGCTCGGGCGGCTCGAGGGCGGATTCCGGCTTCTCGACGCGATCGGCCAGACCGCGCCGCTGCTGGGCCTGTTCGGCACGGTTCTCGGCATGATCGAGGCGTTCCGCGCCATGCAGGGGGCGGGGGCGTCGGTCGACCCGTCGGTGCTGGCGGGCGGCATCTGGGTCGCGCTGCTCACCACGGCCGCGGGCCTCGCGGTGGCGATCCCGACGGGGCTGATGCTCACCTGGCTCGAGGCCCGCGTCGCCGCCGAGCGCCGCTGGATCGCCGGGGCGCTGGCACGGGTGCGCGCGCCGCTGGCCCCCGCCCCGGTCCCGGCCGCGCCGCCCCAGCCCGTCCGGGCCGATGCCCGTTAGGGCCGCGGCCTTCCGCCGCCGCCGGCTGTCGCTCACGGCGCTGATCGACGTGATCTTCCTGCTGCTGCTGTTCTTCATGCTGTCCTCCACCGTCTCGCGGTTCGGCGAGGTCCCGTTCCTTGCGGGCGCATCCGGGCCCGGGGGCGCGCCGCCGGCCCTGTTCCTGCGCGTCGACGGCGAGGCGGTCAGCCTCAACGGCGCGCCGGTCGCCCTCGCGGCGGTGCCGGACGCCGTCGCCGCGCGCCTCGCGGGCAACCCCGCGCCGCGGGCGATCGTGTCCGTCACGGGCCGCACGACCTCGCAGGCCCTCGTCGACGTGCTGGTGCCGCTGTCGCGGGTCGACGGGCTCCGCGTCACCGTGGTGGAGTGAGCCGGTGCGCGCCAGACCCTTCCGCCGCAGCGATCGCGAGCCGACCATCACGCTGATCAACGTCGTCTTCCTGATGCTGGTCTTCGTGCTCGCGGCGGGCCGGCTGGCGCCGGCGCGCGATCCGCGCCTGTCCCTGGTGGAGGCCGCGGATCCCGCCGCCGCCCCGCCGCCCGACGGTCTTCTGGTCCTGGCCGACGGCACGCTCCTCCTGCGGGGCATGCCGGTCACGGCGGAGGGCGCGGTCCGCGCAGGCGAGGCGCTCCGCATCGTCCCGGACCGCGCCCTGCCCGCCGCGCGCCTGATCGCGCTGGGCCGGGACCTGCGGGACGCGGGGGCGACCGCGCTCGTCATCGTGGCCGAGCGGGCATCGCCGTGAGGATCGGACCGGTGATCGCCTTCGGGGGGCTGTCGCTGCTGGCGCATCTGGGCGGGGCGGCGCTGCTGGCGCGCCCGGACCCCGTCGCCGTCGCGGGGACGGCACCGGCCGCCGCCCGTCTGGGCAACGGCTTCGAGGATGTCGCGGCGGGCGGCGCGGTGGCGGTGCCGGGCCCGGTCCCGGCCGCCCCGGTCGAGCCCGATGCGGCCGCCGAGGCGCTGCCCGGCATCCTGCCGCCGGCCGCGCCGACCGCGGCCGCGCCTGCGGCAC
>ERZ1066120.179-NODE-179-length-65056-cov-15.477670_pt1 | contig 65056 bp, 45 predicted proteins | sample MGYA00382767_ERZ1066120 | MGnify/ENA primary metagenome ERZ1066120 (study PRJEB33369, sample SAMEA5778350) | biofilm metagenome | biome: Industrial cooling water; feature: Water cooling tower basin; material: Biofilm | place: United Arab Emirates | collected... | reverse complement strand
ACCCTTTCTCTGTCACTTGTTGCAACCCCTATCCTATGTTTTGTCCTGTACTCAGTTCAATCCTATTAATTTCAACTACGAAATCTGAGGAGGTAGCAAGCACGCAAAAAACCTTAGCTTATCAAGATTTGACCGAATAATGGTAAAGATAAAATGTTACTGCCCATTATCTTAGAAGACTGATTGGACGCAAACTCTCTTCAAATACGCCGATCGAACTGAAGGGATACACGCAGGTTGCTCAAACCCTACAAAACAATATCCATTGCTTACCGTTTGAAAAGACTTTATGATGAATGCCTGGTTGTACAATTCATAATTCATCATATCTCGATTACAAGTGCAAGGAGTCAACTTATGAATAATCTAGACAAGAATTGGAATAACCTATTTGGTGAGTATACGACAGATGAGACTGCTTGGTATGGACGCTGGACAGTATATTCTCCAGATCGAGAAGCGATCGGCACTAAGCAAGCTATCAGAATTTTTCGCTCGAATTCAAATAACACAGCGATTACTCATATTAACCGCTATGTTGATGCGAATGGAAATACTGAAAATTCTAAGGAGAAAACCTGGCAAATCGAGCGAGCAACCTGCAATCAGCCTGATGGAGTTATTCATCCTGCAATGCCATTTATGAGGAGTTTATCCTTTGGTAAGGGTGCAACAGCTTGGATTGCGCCAAAATTTGTGCCTGGAAAACCTTTTGGAGGTGAATTCTTTTTTAGAGATGGCAATTGGCGAAAGAGTGTTGCGATCGCATATGGAGAAAACGATCGGCTCGATCGAATCGTGCATATTGAAGAACATCTCGGTGGCTTCTCCGATGAATCAGTCAGTGTAGAATTCCCAGACGATTTGGGAGATTGGATTGGAAATCAACGCACTATGACTTCCGATCTGAGCATTTCATCTGAGGAGAAGATTCAACTGTCCTTTAATCAGGGGGTCGATTGCAAGATGATTTTGCTTCCTAGAGGTTTGGTTTTAATGCTGCCTGAGCAAGTCACTATGGCTCGACCGATTCAGATTGCTGCGGCTCAATGCACGGCGGAGCGTCAATTGAAATATTTTGCGGCTCACTATACTGCCGATGGTGCATTTACGTTACTAATCTCTGCAACGTTGCAACAAGAAATCTAAATGCGATCGCCGGACAAGTACGTTAACACCGCAACAACTAAATACCTTCCCGAAACACTTCAATTCTCAGGGTTACCCCACGCCTTCTCTAGAGTATATCATGTACTTTTGTTGCCTCAATCAGTGCGTGCAGAGATGGCGGTACACCTCTTTGCTGGCGCAAGTTTTTCCACTCAAGAGTAAGTTCTATCGGGGATTATGAATTGCTTTATGATTTGAGCTTACTGTAGCTGTAGCGGGCGAAACTGCCTTCATTGATATTGTTCCAAGCATAGACGCGATCGCGAAACTGTTTCCAGTCGGTAAAAATGCTCTTAAAGTCAGCATCTTTAGCAGCAAATTCATCAAACAACTCAAACGATGCTTGTTCTGCTGCCGCTAAAATCTCATTGCTATACGATCTTAGTTGCACTCCCTCTTGCAAGAGCCGCCCAAGTGCTTCGTTATTGCGAGCATCATAGCGAGCTAACATAATCGTGTTGGCTTCAAAGGCTGCGGTTTTAATTGCTGCTTGATATTCAATAGGCAGCTTCTTCCACTCGTTCAAATTGATTTGTACTTCTAGCGTCGCTCCTGGTTCCCACCAGCCAGGATAGTAATAGTATTTGGCGGTTTTTTGCAGTCCTAGCTTTTCGTCGTCATACGGACCCGCCCACTCTGCAGCATCGAGCGCCCCAGTTTGCAGTGCTTGGAAAATTTCGCCACCTGCTAGACTCTGCACAGTTACGCCGAGTTTGCCCATGACTTGCCCGCCCAGTCCAGGAATACGCATGTTTAATCCTTGCAGATCGCTCAGTTGCGAGATTTCTTTGCGAAACCAACCGCCCATTTGCGTTCCCGTGTTGCCTGCGGGAAACTGAATCGCGCTAAACTTGCGGGCATACAGATCTTGCAGCTTTTGCAATCCACCGCCTTCGTATAGCCAAGCGTTCTGTTGTTGGGCGTTCAAACCGAAGGGTAATGCAGTACCAAAAGCGGTTGCAGGGCTTTTACCAACATAAAAATAAGCAGCTGTATAACCGCAAGGTACAGCACCTTGGGAAACTACATTCAGCACATCCAGTGGCGGCGCTAATTCACCAGATGGACGCGGCGTAATCTTAAACTTACCGCCTGTGAGTGCAGCGACGCGAGCGGCAAATGTTTTAGCACCACCAAAGATAGTATCGAGAGCCTTGGGCCAACTCGTCGCCATCTGCCAGTTAAGAGTGGGCAAATAAGTTACATTCGATCCGGACGCACCCGCTGTCGAGCGACAAGCAGCTAGAGCTGCACTCATGCCAGTACTAGCGATCGCGGTTTGCAAAAATTGTTGACGTTTCACGCTTGGCTCCTAAGCTTTTTCTGTATTTGCGAGATTGCAAAATTGTTTTGGATTGACGCTGTTCTCATCTAAACTGAATACCCGAGTGGTTGCTAAATAATGTGTAGAGAACAAAGTGTAAATAGACGAACTTATTAGATTCGCTTTGAAAATCGGGAGTCGGGAGTTAGAAGTAGTGAGTTTACTAGTAATGCGATTCTAAAAAAGTTGGGTAAGCTTTTGTCGATCTGATTTGCAGACTAACGCTAAAATCTATCAGCTAGATTGCCTCTTTAAAAATGCTGCTACACAAGAGTTAAACGCTGCGGGTTCTACTAAGAAACACCAATGATTGCCAGGAATTTGTTGAATCTGCAAGTTTTTTAAGTAAGTGCGATAAGGTTGCAATTGCCATGCTGTGCGGTTCAGTCCCGCTTGTGGCTGGAGCAATAGAGTCGGAATCTCTACTGGTTGAGTCAACCCTGCAACTCGCATCACATCCTCAAATATCTCATCCCGCGCTTGTACGACAAATTTACTCCCCCACTTGCTATCTGGCTTTTGCTCCATCGCAGCTTGAAACACCGCTTGCTGCAAAGGACTCCATCCCCGATATTGTTTGAGCTGACGCGCTTGTTGTTGAGCTTGTTCGTAGCTGTCAAATGGTCCCATGGTTTTCAGAAATGGCAGCACTCGATAGAGCAGTGGGAAAGTCAGCTTTATCCAACTCGGCATTGTATTGATAAAAAACGGATCGACCAACACGATAGAGCGAAAACGTTGCGGCTGTTGTCGCGCCCAAATTGCTGTAATTTTGGCAGACCAAGAATGAGCTACTACATGAGCTGAAGTCCAGCCGACGCGAGCCATTAAAGCTTCTAAGTCTGCAACGATCTCTGCATAGCTGTAGCCTCGATTGGGTTTGCTACTGTCTCCGTGTCCGCGCAGATCGGGGGCAATAATGTGGTAGCGGTCGCGCAAAAATTCTGCCAAGCTTAGCCACACCATACCACAATCTGCTAAACCATGCAGCAACAGTAGCGGCTCTCGTCCCTGGTTCCACTCCAAGTATGACAGTTGGATGTGAGGTAAGTTGAGCGTTAGACGATGGGTATTAATGCGATCTAGTGCTTCAGAGGGGAGCATTCTGAATTTTGATTTACTATGTTATTCAGAAAAGTTTGGTAATTAGTCTGATAGTAGTTTTTAACTAATTTACTTGAATTTATTCAAATAGAAAAGTTATTTTAAACAAAGTTTATCTTCTACTAAAGTACTGTATATCTATTGATATTTTAGTAAATTAAAATGACCGTAATTACTCCAGTGATGTTGTTCAAAAGTAGTATTATCGGGCAACATCATCTGCCAGTCACGTAGGGTTTCTATATCAGCTGTAGTGTGAAGAAATTCTCCATCAAGTAGATGTCCTCCTGAAGCGCGATCGCTTGTAATCAAGTGAAAGTGATATGCCTATGCCGCGACGTTTACATTCTTCAGGTATTGTGGCAGCCGAAATCCTACTAACGTACCGCGCACATTCCGAGCCAGCTGATTTTAGGAACGATCGTTCTCGTTTGTTGTGAGTTGTTTACCACATTCGTGTCTCTTTGGAATTGCAGCATAACGAGCGGAGATCGAGCAGGATTGTTTGTCCTCAAGCAGTTTTGCCACACAACCAAAAACGTTCACCTTGATGGAGCTTGACTAATTACACTTACGTTTGGATCGAGTTCGTCGCCATTGTTGTAGACATAATTAAAAGCGCCTCGATCGCCGAGTAGATGCGATCGCAAGAATAATCCACTCCAACGCCCGATCGCTTCTGTTGCCTTGGCTTGCTCGAGGGTTGGTCGATTGGGATCGCGTGTGACGTTATCTTCATTGGTAATGCCATAGTGATTGGCACTTTTGACTGCAATCAACGCTTTCGGCGGGTCTTGAATCTTGACGTAAGTTGATGCCGCTTCACCAAGATCTGAAACACCATCGAGTGTACCTGCGATTAAGCCAACAGGGATGTCTTGATTGTCTATCGTTGGAAACGTTCCACTATTTGGCTGAGGTTGGAAGTTAGTGCCGTAGAATATACCTGCCTTCAATTCAGGCGGTCGAGTATAGCTACCCGAACATACGGCTGGATCGCAAATATTTTGAATTGCGGCTAATCCAGCATATCCGCCAAACGAGTGTCCTAAGAGTCCTAGCGTTTCTGTATCCACAATTTTAAAAATTGGTGAAGTAGGCGCGGCATTTTCCACTTTCATTTGAGCGAGTACATCATTCACTTGTTGTTGCTCTGCCAGAAGTCCTGTAGTCGTTTGCCCATCTGGAGCCGTTATAGTGCGTTCGTTGTTAGGAACAACGACGACAAACCCGTAGCGGGCAACGATTTGTGCATAGTTAGAATAGTCCGCTTTGTCTACCAAAGCACCCTGTAGCATCAGGACGATCGGCAGTCGTTCCACTGTCGATCGCACAACAGGATAATAAACATCTGCCAGATTGCCATCAGCAGCGATCGTTGTCGTGTAGTGCTTCACTTGGTCATACAGTGGAGCGGGGTTGAAGGTGGTTGGATCGGTTGCTGATTCTCCCAGTCCCGTTTCGGAGACATGAAGCGATCTATCAAGATTGAAGACTAGCTTTTGCGAACTAGATAGCTCACTTGCTAAAACTTCAATTCGCGGATTCTGTAGTATTTCTATCGTTCCCCGATTAATAGATGCGTATTCTAAAGCAATAATTAACAACTCTGGTAACATCACAAAAACTCCTTATACCAATTCTCCGTAGAGATGCACTAAATTCGACCCCCCTGTAGTCCCCCCTTAGTAAGGGGGGACGCCGAAGGCGGGGGGTAGAAATAATGCAGCTTCACACAAAAACTCCTTAGACAGATTGCTTTCAAGCTGAAATCTTGAAATGGAATTAAAATTGACTTGAGGAAAGCTTGCTCAAAACACTCCAGAAATTAGAAAATCGTCGCTTCTTATCGTGCAGCGCGATCGGCTAAAGTCGAGTTGATAGATTGTTTGCTGGTGATTTCTCCTCTAGATAAATCTTCCGAACAGCTCTTCTGCCATAAAAAATAGTAAGAATGGCGGTGGCGTAGGCAAATAAGCTGTAAATGGCAGCAGGAACAGCCATATCGGGATTTTTTAACAGTCCGGCAGTAATCGCGATCGCCAGCGTTGCATTTTGAATTCCCACCTCGATCGCGATACAAATTCGTTGGGCAAATGTCAAATTCAATAGCTTACCCAACCAAAATCCGAGCGTCATTGAGATTATATTCAGCAGTGCTACCCCCACCCCTACTTGGGCAATAAAAGAGGGTATGCGATTCCACTCGTAAATAATAATTACCAAGATAATTAAAGCGAGAAAGGCAATAGCAAGACGGTTCGCGGTCTTCTCTAGTCGGCGAGCTAAGTCGGGAAACTTTTGCCGCACCAGCATTCCCACAACAATTGGCACTATCGCGATCGCAAAAATTTGCAGCATGGTTTGCCCAATTGGTAAGGCGATCTCGGCATTTTGTCCGATAAAATATTGCAGCAATAGATTTGCAAATATAGGAATTGTGAAGACAGTAATGACGCTACTCAAAGCCGTTAAAGTCACAGAAAGAGCGACATCTCCTTTTGCCAAATAAGTAATCATATTTGACGAGGGACCGCCAGGACACAGAGCCAGTACCATTAATCCCACTGCCATTTCTGGCTGCATCGGTACGATCGCCGCGACTAGAAAGCCAACAATGGGGAGAAACAGCAATTGACTGACCAGACCAATAGCGACGGCTTTGGGATAGCGGGTCACTCGTTGAAAGTCTTCTGGCAGGAGGGTTAACCCCATACCTAGCATTACGGTTGCTAGACCTATTGGTAAGAGGACGGCAGTAAAAAAGTTGGTTTGCATAGATGAGGCTAAATATATTTCTTGAATCAGCGTTGTGCAGCAGTATCCATGTAGGCAAGCGAACTCAATGTGTCTTGGATTTTTTGTAGCTATCGAGAAGCTGGCGAGCTAACGAGAAGGCGAGGCTTTGAGAGCGCAGGTTTTAACTTAGAGCAAAATTGCTCATCTGGTTACTTGCTCTAACTTTTTCCCAATAATTGTTTCATAGTCGCGTTTAATTGCCAAGGGTTATGTGCGAGCAAAAACTTTGTCAGCCAGCAAAAACTCGTTTACCGCATGAAGAAATTTTGTTTCATGCCCAAAAAAATTGTCGAGAATGGTAAGATTAAGCAACTATTTAAGAGTCTTGACGAAGTTGTAATCTCCTCAATTTATTGATAAACTATTAAGTCGAGATTTTTCCTACTCCCAGGTTCAGAATCATTTTTATAATTCAAAGAAGCATCAAATTTCTGAAATATATCAATCATTAGCCAAACCAATACTCAATTAATATAAAAAGCACGAACACCGCCAATTTGGATTTTTGGCTCGTATTAGCGATCGAACACTATGCTAAATGTCGAACATTTTTGCTAGATGCTATTTCCACAAAAAAGACTCCAATAGCATCTTTTGGGAAAGTGGGTATGTTAACAAGACCCCACTCCCAGTAGTAACAATGCTCCGAGCGTGACAACTAGACCTTTGGCATTTGGCGAACCTGTCACCGTCTTACCAAAATGATTTCTTAAAGTTTCTCTTCGAGAGTAATTTACTGAATAATTTGCCTTTGCATTTCTAACAGAGCTTGATGGTGAGCTTGTACACTTTTGACAATAAGAGAGCTAACTGGTTGTGAGAGAGCCACTAGTGAACGGAGCTTCTAAATTGTATTCCATTGATGACTGAATCTCTTGAGCTACTACCTCTCCAAATAGCTCAGATGCTAACACCAATCCAAAATCAATTCCATCCGCCCCTCTAGCTGTAATTCGATTGCGATCGCAGACAACTCGTTGTGCAACTGTTTCTACTCCAAACATCGCCAACAATTGCATAGAATCCCGATCGGTTGTAGCGCGATATCCTTCAAGTAAACCTGCGGCTGCTAGCAACAGCGAACCCGTAGAAACTGAGGTCACATAACGAGCGCGATCGCCCTGAGATTGCAAAAACTGCAGAAATTCGACATCTTTCAGCTTGGCATTGACACCCAGACCACCAGGAACGAATAACACATCTAGAGTTGGCGACAGCGAGAAGCTTGTATTAGGCAAGAGAGCTAGACCGGATTGAGAGCAAATCGGCTCGCGAGTTGGAGCTAATAAATAAACCAAAGCATTCGGTAGACGGGAAAAGACTTCATAGGGTCCAGCGAAATTTAATTGCGTTAAATTTGGAAACAAAACCATTCCAATCTTAATTGAGGTTGTGAGTTGTCGATCTTTCATGCTGGATAAAGTGTTCTTGGATTAGGGAGGAGTGAGAGCTGAAATCTCAAATACGTATCTCCTAGAGATGTTGCGTTGCAAAACTTGCAGTGACTGCCGCTGCTTAGCTCTGCTTTCGGGTTCGTAAACCTTCTAACAATCTCTAGCCAGGACAACAAATTTTCTTCTAGAGAAGTTAGAACGGCGTACCTTTATAAACTTTTTAAAACATTGTTTGCTTTTTTGTCAAGGGAAAAATATTGAATTTTTATTGGAATCATTTCGTTCGTTCAACTAATTTAAGAATGATTCATTCTCATTTCTATAATTTTTTTGAGATGATAGTAGCAGTAATTAAATAATCGATATTTATGGCGAGAAAATTTAAATCGATCTTGGCGCTAAGCTTCAAATGTTCCGTACGTCGAGCGATATAGTCATCGCGATCGCAATTGGGCAAATGCTTTAACTGGAATGGCACGCTTGTTAAGCCCAAGCATTTGATTTATCATGGTTTCAATCTTATCGTGTTTAAGTAGTCAGAAAAAGACGGTAACTACGCTCACGCTTTGCGCTTCACAATGTTGATGTGGAAACCTTACAAAACTGGCAAATAATCTTGCTCAATAATACTGCTTTTGAACAAGCATCGCTGGAATGATTGCCTAAATTTAAGCGAGGGGAGAAAGCCATAGATAAAATATGTAGGTAGGAATGAGATTCAAATCCTTCAACACAGCGGCAGCGCACAATTAAAGGATACGAAATTATGAATATGGTGAGGAAAGGACAAATTAAAGGAGCAAAGAAAGGAGCCGGAGCGAGAACGAGTAAAATTCATGGCTGAAATTTTTGGAGTGGTTGCATAACTGATTCTCTTCTCAGAGAGTTTTCTGTCCTTAACAACTTTTTGCAACACAACCCTTTTATGCCAAACTTAATTTGACAATATCCTTATGCCAGATATCTGCATAACTGTTGAGCAAGTACCTGAACGTGAGGCTTTCGCAGCATGGTCAAGTGGTTGCCTGGAATGCAGTGAACTTGCACTCCAGATCTTGCCAATTGACTCCAGCCTAAAGTTAGATCGTGAGATTTCTTTGGCGATTCACTAGTTCTAAACAGGGCGATCGCCCCAGAGTAAGGTTGGGGTATATAGTTCAAAGTAGCTCGGCTATTGGCAGAGAAAATCTTCATCAGCCGATGAATCGTCAACTCGTCCAGCATTTGTAAAACAGCCGACTGTGGCAGGAGATGGCTAATAGTTGTCCGTTCTAGGGAGGATAGCCAGGTGCGAGGAGTCATAATTTTTTTGGTTGCAGCAATCGGTTCTGAGATGCTGTGGAGATTGCCTGTGTCGTTTTTAGAAGGTGTAATTTTAGCAGGTGCAATGCGATCGCGAATCAGCGACCAGTAATCTAAAAGAAAAGGATAAATAGAACGGGGTACAGTAGTTAGGAGAAATTTCAAACCATCGCCCAAGGAAACTGATTTTTTGGAGATAGGAGCGATCGTATCTAGTATTGCCAGAAAACTCACATGCTCTCCTGCTTGGTGTAACTGTTGCGCCATTTCATAGGCAACTAAACCGCCAAAAGACCAACCTCCTAGTTGATAAGGACCATGTGGCTGAACCATTCGTATTGCTTTAATGTAACGGTCTGCCATCTCCTCAATGCTGGTTAACGGTGCGTGTAATCCGTCCATACCAACAGGTTGCAGTCCGTAGAATGGCTGTTCGGTTCCTAATTGACGCGCCAACTCGTAATAGGGCAAAATAACGCCAAAAATGGGGTGGATACAGAAGAATGGTGGCTTATCGCCCAAAGGCTGGAGCGGTACTAGGGGCGATCGCTCCCAATTGGATTTAGCTGTTTTCTGTTTCTCAAGTAGAGGCGCAAATTGCTCGACAGTTGGCGCACCAAAGAGATCGGACAAGGGTATGTTTTGCTCAAATTGTTGATTTACCTGTTCTAATAACTGAATTGCCAGCAGGGAATTTCCACCTAATTCAAAAAAGTTCTCCTCAATCCCCACTTGCTCAAGCTTAAGCAGCTTTGCCCAAACTGTTGTTAAGGCTGCTTCAGTGGTAGTTCGGGGAGTAACAAACGGACGATCTAAACTGCCAATGTCAGGCTTGATTAAGGCATTTCGATCCACTTTACCGCTAGGAGTTAATGGAAGGGATGGCAGGAATACAAAAGCTGAAGGAATCGAATAGCCTGGTAATTTTTGTTGGAGAAAGTAGCGCCAGTCATCCGATTTTAGATTTTGGGTCGCACCTTTGGCGCGCTGCCAGCGCAACTTAGATTTTGAATTTGGTAAATTTGTCTCTACATTAGGGACAATATAAGCAACTAAACGATGGTTGCTCGGTCGATCTTCCTGTGCCAAAACTACAGCTTCTTTGATTGCGGGATGTTGGGATAACAAGTTTTCAATTTCTGCCAATTCAATGCGGTAGCCGCGAATTTTCACTTGGCGATCGCAACGACCTAAAAATTCCAGATTGCCATCGGGGAGGTAGCGGGCAAGATCTCCGGTTTTGTAAAGGCGGTAATTGGTAATTGGTAATTGGTAATTGGCGAGAGGCTTTTCTCCCCCAGCTCTCTTCACCGACTCCCGACTCCCAGACAAAGGATTAGAAATAAACCGTTGCTCTGTCAAGTCAGGACGATTCCAATAGCCTCTTGCTAAACCGACTCCGCCAATATATATTTCACCTGGAATACCGATGGGTACGGGTTTTAGGTGGGCATCGAGGACGTAGATTTGAGTGTTGGCGATCGCCCGACCTATAGTTGTACTTTTACTACTATCAGTTACTTCAGCAATAGTAGACCAAACTGTTGTTTCTGTTAGCCCGTAGGCATTGAAGAAATGGCGATCGCTTGCCCAACGAGCTATAATTTCGGGCGAACAAGCTTCACCAGCAGAAATTAGAACTTGCAGGGCTGGTAATTGAGTTGATGGTAGAGTTTTCAGTACAGCAGGCGGAAGGGTAGCGTGGGTAATAATGTGATGTTGGAGATACGAAATCAACTCTGACCCTAAACGTGCTGCTTCTGGGATTAAATATAGGGTTGCGCCTACTGCCCATGCCATGACAATCTCGAAGATGGAAGCATCAAAGCTAAGGGAGGCAAATTGTAGAATTCGATGCTCTGGTTTGAGATCGAAGGTTTGAATTTGCGCTTGAGCTAGATTGCTCAGTCCCCGATGTTCGACTAAAACCCCCTTCGGTTGTCCGGTCGATCCCGACGTGTAAATTATATAGGCAAGATTTGCCGCAGTTACATCGCTGTTTAGGTTTTCCCCGCTCTGTTGAGCAACGATTTCCCAATCGCGATCGAGGTAGAGTGGTTGGAGATCCCCCCAACCCCCCTTAAAAAGGGGGGCATGAAGATCCTCCCAGACCCCCTTTTTAAGGGAGGCTAAGGATTGTTGTGTTAGTAGGATAGATACTTGGGCATCCTCTAACATGAATTTTAGGCGTTCTGCGGGGTATGTGGGATCTAAAGGTAAATAGGCTCCGCCAGCTTTAAGAATTCCTAAAATGCTCACCATCATTAAAAGCGATCGCTCTACGCAAATGCCGACCTTGACTTCTGGCGCAACTCCAAGTTTTTGTAAATAGCGTGCGAGTTGGTTGCTGCGGTAATTCAATTCTTGGTAGGTTAGTTGCTCGTTCTCATAAACAATAGCGATCGCGTTTGGAGTTTCACGCGCCTGAGCCTCAAACAACTGATGAATACATTGCGATGGGTAATCTTGCTGAGTACGATTCCATTCCACTAATAGCTGCTGGCGTTCTACTGCTGTCAAAATTGGTAAGTCTGCCAGTCGTTGCTCTGGATCGGCTACAATTCCTTCGAGCAAGGTTTGAAAATGTCCTAGCATTCGGGCGATCGTACTGCGATCGAATAGGTCAGTACTGTAAATTATCTGCCCTTTCAATCCCTCCTGAGTTTGCCATAGATGGAACTCTAAATCTAATCTGCTCGTACCGCTGTCACACTCAAACTGACTCAAAGCGAGTCCAGGTAATTCTAAAGCTGTAATCGGCATATTTTGCAGTGCGATCGCCACAGAGAATAAAGGATGTCGGCTCAAGTCCCGTTCTGGCTGGAGTTCCTGTACTAACTTCTCGAAAGGTAAGTCTTGATGGGCGTAGGCTCCTAATGTGACTTCTCGCACTCGTCCCAATAATTCTCGAAAACTAGGGTTGCCAGATAGATCGGTTCGTAGCACTAGACTATTGACAAAAAAACCGATTAATGGTTCTATCTCAGGGCAGTTACGGTTAGCTATGGGCGAACCAACGGCAATATCTTCTTGTCCGGTATAGCGATATAACAACGTTTGAAATGCTGCTAACAAAGTCATGAACAGAGTTACACCTGCTTGCTGACTCAGTGCTTCTAGAAATGCAGTAAGATTTTTTGATAGCTCTAGATTGTAAGTCGCACCTCGATAGGTTTGTACGGCGGGTCGAGTTCTATCGGTAGGAAGATTTAAAACTGAAAGATCGGCTAAGTGCGATCGCCAGTAGGAAAGTTGCGACTCCAATACTTGCCCTTGCAACCATTGCCGCTGCCAGTCGGCAAAGTCAGCATATTGGATGGACAACTCTGGTAATATGGAAGGTTTACCAGTGCTGAAAGCAGAGTACAGTACGCTTAGTTCTCGCACTAGCACGCCAATTGACCAACCATCAGCAATGATGTGGTGCAGGTTCAATAATAAAATATAGTTAGATGCATCTATTTGAAAAATTGTCAACCGTAGCAGCAGATCTGCGCTCAGGTCGAAGGGACGTTGAGATCGAGCGATCGCCTGTTGTCTTGCTGCTATATCGCGATCGTTTGCAGGTAAATTAGATAAATCTACGATAGAAAGAGTCACGCTTGCACTTTCCACCACAACTTGATGCAGTTGTCCCTCTGCCATTTCAAACGTTGTTCGCAAAACTTCGTGACGGCGCACGATTTCGTTAAACGATCGCTCTAAAGCAGTAATGTTAAGGTGTCCGCTCAAACGAATAGCAGCGGAGATATTGTAGAAAGGATTTTCAGGTGCTAAGGCGTGCAGAAACCACAATCGCTGTTGGGCGAACGATGCCGGAAAGACGAATTGGGCGTTTGAGATAGGACTGGTATTCAAAGATTAGCTCCCTCTATTATCGCGGTTGAGGGACGATCGCAGACGGCGATGAGCATCGCGAGAAAGAGGCACAATTCCAGGCGCTTGTTGCTGCTGTTGACTCTGTAAATCTGCGATCGCTTTGGCAAGTTGGGCGATTTGTGGTGACTCAAACACGCTACGTAAAGATAACTCGACACCGAAGACATTGCGAATACGGGAAGTTAGTTGAGTTGCTAGCAGCGAATGTCCTCCTAACTGAAAGAAGTTGTCGTGAATTCCGACACGCTTAAGTCCTAGCAGTTCAGCCCAAATATTTACTAATTTCTGCTCGATAGGCGATCGCGGTGTATCGTCAGCCCCCCATCGTTGTATTAAGTCTGGCGCAGGAAGTGCGCGACGGTTGACTTTGCCATTTGGTGTCAGGGGTAGTGCTGACAGTACCACAAAGGCAGAAGGGATCGCGTACTGGGGTAAGTTTTGCTCTAAGTAACTCTGTAGTTGGGGAATCAGGTGACGAGCAAACTGTGTCTGTAAAGGATCGTTAGCATAAGTCTGCCAAGGACGAGTTGGATTTACCTGCGGTTGAAAAGGCAGTAACGCACCATTTTTTCTCGCGGATTGGTGCTGGAAGATAACATCATAACAACCTGTACTATCTGCATTTGACCAGCTTACATCAACGGTATAGGGTAGTTCTGCCGCTAAGTCATGCCAATCTTCCGGTTCAATCCCCGATCGAGCCAGATGCTCTAATGCTTCGCGCATTCTACCTGCGGTTTCGGGTGCTTTTGCTTCTTCCACTAGCCATTCTGCTGTTTTGACTGCTGCTATGACACGCGCATTTGGAATTTCCGTAATACTCAGTGCTGCTGGCTGAGTTTCAGCTAAATGCTGGCGTACTTGGGCAAGGTTTAAATTGTTTTGAGTCCAACTTAGTTGGGACGATCCCCCCAACCCCCCTTGAAAAGGGGGGCAGTTAGATCCTTCTAACTCTTTTTGGTAAGGGGGGCAAGGAGATCCCCCCAACTCTCCTTGAAAAGGGGAGCAGTTAGATCCTTCTAATTCTTTTTGGGAAGGGGGGCATGAAGATCTCGCCAACTCTTCTTGGTAAGGGGGGCATGAAGAGCTTTCTAACCCCCCTTTATAAGGGGGGAAGGGGGGATCTGCTTCGATACGTAAAATTACGTTATAGCGAAACTGAGTCAACTCATTACAATATCGACCGCGTGTGAGCTGAACTTGGATGCGATCGATCTTTTCCAAACGTTGTTTCAAGGCATGAAAGAAAGCAGGAGCGATCGCCAATTCTGTCTCCTGAAATACTGCCGTCTGAACTCGCTGCTGCAATTGCTCTCGACTTACAGTATTATCTGCCTGATGCAGTTGAACCGCAGCATGAAAAGCTGACAACAAGGGTAGATTTCGGACATCGCCAATAAAGACAAAGCCACCAGGGGCAACAGCATGAATTGCTTGTTCCAGCACTTGCAGGAGATAATCTACACTAGGAAAATACTGCACGACTGAATTGAGAATCACGGCATCAAAGCTGTTTGCTTCTATACCTCCAAAGTCAGTCGCCATCCTCTGAAGTAACTTGACTTGAGGCAATGGTTGAGTTGCTAACTGTTGCTCGATGTATTCAATGGATACAGGTGAGAAGTCAGTTCCCCAATACTGGGTACAATGTGGGGCAATTTGAAATAGTAATAAACCCGTACCGCAACCAATCTCCAATACCCGCTTCGCCTGCAAGCTCAAAATCTGCCCGACGCGATCGCTCACCCATTGTTGCATTTGCTCTTTGGGAATGGGTCGATCGGTATAGCTACTATTCCAGCCTACGATGTTGAAAGTAGCATCGCTATTGATAGCAGGCTGATGATAAGTTTGGTCATAGAGAGCTTGCCATTGCTTAACCTGCTCGTGTTCTAGAGTATGGGGAGTCGGGAGTCGCGAGTCGCGAGTCGGGGAAGAAAAATTTTGAGTATGGGGAGTCGGGGAAGAAAAATTTTGGCGATCGCTAGGATTAAATCTACTGCGATCGCTGTTCCGCTCCGGTACGATATAAGCGATGATGCGCTTATCTGTAGATGCGCTTTCATGGGCGATCGCTATAGCCTGTCGCACTGATGGATGTTGAAGCAATAGTGTCTCGATCTCGCCTAACTCAATCCGAAAGCCCCGAATTTTTACCTGATTGTCAATGCGATCGACAAATTCAAGATTGCCATCGGGGAGATAGCGGGCAAGATCTCCGGTTTTGTAAAGGCGGTAATTGGTAATGGGTAATTGGTAATGGGTAATTGGTAATGGGTAATTGGTAATTGTGAATTGAATTGTCTTTACTCCCATAAATAAAACGTTCCCCCGTCAACTGGGGACGATTTAAATAGCCCCTTGCGACTCCATCGCCGCCAATATATATCTCGCCAACTGCTCCAATTGGTACGGGCTGGAGGTGAGAGTCTAAGAGACAAATTTGGGTGTTAGCAATGGGACGACCAATAGGTGGCTTATTGTCATTGTTACTAGCAGGGGCGCTTAACTGAGCCACCGTTGCCCAGATTGTTGCTTCTGTTGGTCCGTAGGCGTTGAAAAAGCGACGATTTACAGCCCATTGCTGCACAATTTCGCGTTTGAGTGCTTCACCACCAGAAATAACTGTTTGTAGAGCTGACAGTTCTGCTGCTGGTAAAATCGCTAAAACCGCAGGCGGGAGAATAGTAGTATCGATCGCCTTATCTTGCAAAAACTTAACTAGTTCGGCTCCAGGTAAATGAGCTGACGACGGAGGGATGTAAAGGCTAGCGCCAACTCCAAATGCAAGCAGCATCTCGAAGATGGATGCATCAAAACTTAAGGAGCTAAATTGCAGAATGCGATTTTCTGGTTGTAGCTTAAATGCTTGAATTTGAGCTTGGACTACGTTACATAGTCCTCGATGTTCTACTAAAACTCCTTTCGGTTTTCCGGTCGAGCCAGATGTGTAGATAACGTAAGCTAGGTTATTTACTGTTACATTGCTTTTTGGTGTTTCATCGTTGTGGATGGCGATGGTTTTCCAGTCAGTATCTAGACAAATTAATTGACGATCCCCCCAACTTTCCTGAAAAAGGGGGGCTTCTTGTTCCTCGTTTCCAGGCTCAGCTCGATTCCCCCAACCCCCCTTGAAAAGGGGGGCTAAAGAACTCTGGGTTAACACGATCGCTACCTGAGTATCGGCAAGCATGAATTTTAAGCGATCGCTGGGATAAATTGGATCGAGGGGAACATAAGCCCCACCTGCTTTCCAAATGCCCAGTATACCTACTACCATTTCTAGGGAGCGTTCAATACAAATCCCTACTAGAGATTCGGCTACAACGCCTAATTGTTGTAAATAATGTGCGAGTTGATTTGCCCGTCGATTCAATTCTTGGTAAGTTAGTTGCTCGTCTGCAAAAACAACCGCAATAGCATCGGGCGTTTGTACTGCTTGTGCTTCAAATAGTTGATGAATGCACAGTTTTGGATAATCGCAATCAGTTTGATTCCATTCCACTAATAGCTGATGGCGTTCTGCTGCGCTCAACAGGGGTAAGTTGGCGATGCGTGTATCGGGATTGGTGACTATGCCTTCTAACAATGTTTGAAAGTGAGCTAGCATTCGAGCGATCGTGGATGCATCAAATAGATCGGTGTTATATGCTACAAAACCGCTCAATCCCTCTACCGATCCTTCCCACAAGCCACTCAACCCGCGATCGCCTTCCCACAAATGCAACTCTAGATCGAACCGCGTGGTAGTTACATCAAACTTCAGAGGGTTTAACGTTAACCCAGGTAGCTCCAAGGGTTGCATCGGGGCATTTTGAAGCGCAAAAACAACTTGAAATAACGGATTACGGATCAAGTCGCGCTCTGGGTGCAACTCTTCTACTAACTTCTCAAAAGGTAAGTCTTGATGGGCGTATGCTCCTAATGTCACTTGCCGCACTCTTTCTAACAATTCTCGAAAAGTAGGGTTCTCGGAGAGATCCACGCGCAGCACCAAACTATTGACAAAAAAGCCAATTAATGGTTCTAATTGGCTATACTTGCGGTTAGCTATAGGCGATCCAACGGCAAGATCTTCTTGTCCCGTGTAGCGATATAACAATATTTGAAATGCTGCCAACAAAGTCATGAACAGAGTTACGCCTGCTTGCTGACTCAGTGCTTCTAAAGACTGGGTGAGATTTTTTGATAATTTTAGCTGTTGTGTTGCACCTCGATAAGTTTGTACGGCGGGTCGAGCTTTATCAGTAGGAAGATTCAGGATTGGCAGATCTGCCAAATGCGATCGCCAGTAAGATAGTTGCGACTCTAATACTTGCCCTTGCAACCATTGCCGTTGCCAATGGGCAAAATCAGCATACTGGATAGGCAATTCTGGTAGTGGGGAAGGTTTGCCTTCACTAAAGGCAGTGTAGAGTAATCCTAGTTCTCGTACCAGTACCCCCAGCGACCAACCATCAGCAACAATGTGGTGCAGATTTAGTAGCAGGACATATTCATCTGCATCTAACTGCAACAATTTCACTCGCAGTAGCAGATCGGTCGCTAGATTAAATGGCTGTTGGGCTGACTCTGTAGCAATTTGCTGAGCTATTAGCTGTCGCTCGGTTGAGGGCAAATGTTGTAAATCCACAACAGGCAAAGATACATCGACTTTTTGGGCAACGATCTGAGTAGGTTGCCCGTCCACCTTAACAAAATTGGTACGCAAGGCTTCGTGACGATGGACGATCGCCCCAAAAGCTTGCTTCAAAGCTGCATAGTCAAGTCTCCCTTGAAGCCGAACTGAGAAAGGAATATTGTAAAAAGGATTGTCAGGTACTAACCGATCTAAAAACCACAATCGCTGCTGAGCGAATGACAGAGGTAAAGCGCGCTCGCGCGGCACTTTGACAAACTGGAGACGATTGGATTGAGCATTTGTCTGGTGCAGCAGGGCAACTAACTCAGATTTGCGATCGGCAATTTTTGCACGTAACTGGGGGGTTAACACTCCTTCAGGAGCGTTACAGCGCAAGCTTCCTTTCTCAACAAAAACCTGAATATCTAAAGAGTGTAGGTAGGCTAAAAATTCAACACTTGTCAAAATTCCACCTCCTCGCGATTTTGAGCGGAAATTGTTTGAGTGTCAGCTATTTGTACCCGATCTGTTCTACGGATCGCGTCAATATGTTGCGCCATTGCCATAATTGTTGGTGTTTCAAACAGACTGCGAAGTGGTACTTCTACCCCAAAGCGATCGCGAATTCTAGAAACTAATTGCGTAGCTAAGAGTGAATGTCCGCCCAATTCAAAAAAATTGTCGCTAATCCCTACCTGTACTCCTAAAACGTTAGTCCAGATCTGCACTAGCTCTGCTTCAACTGACGTTCGTGGTGCAAGGGTTGGTGGTAATTCAACAGAGGCAAAATCGGGTGAAGGAAGTGCGTGTCGATCCACTTTACCGTTAGGTGTCAGCGGCAACTGCTCTAAAACCACAAATGCAGAAGGTATCATGTAATTTGGCAGTTTCGTCTTCAGAAAACTTCGCAGGTTGCTAGTTGAGAATTTCTCTTTATTATCCGAAGCCCCGATCCCCCCTAGCCCCCCTTGAGAAGGGGGGAATTTGTTAGCCCCAGCCTCGATCCTCCCTAGCCCCCCTTGAGAAGGGGGGAATTTGTTAGCCCCAGCCTCGATCCCCCCTCGCCCTCCTTCAGAAGGAAGGACTTCATTAGCCCCCCTTGAGAAGGGGGGTTGGGGGGATCTCTCCATATTGGGAACGATGTAAGCAACCAAACGGCGATCGCCAACTTCATCCTCCCGCACTGCGATCGCAGCTGCTTCCATTGGATACTGCTTTAACACCATTTCAATCTCGCCCAACTCAATCCGAAAACCCCGCAACTTGATTTGCTCGTCAGTACGACCTACAAATTCCAGATTGCCATCGGGAAGATAGCGGGCGAGATCTCCAGTTTTGTAAAGGCGTTTGGTAATTGGTAATTGGTAATTGGTAATTGGTAGTTGGTAGTTGGTAGTTGCCCCTCTGCCCCTCTGCCCCTCTGCCCCTCTGCTCCCGTACATAAACCGTTCCGCCGTCAACTGGGGACGATTTAAATAGCCTCGTGCTAATCCATCGCCACCAGTGTAAATTTCTCCTGTAACGCCGATGGGTACGGGTTTTAGATCGGCATCTAATAGGTAGATTTGGGTATTGGCGATCGCTCGTCCAATTGGAATTGATGTTGCTGCTTCTGGTACGTCTTGCACTTCATACCAGGAAGTAAATGTAGTGTTTTCCGTAGGTCCGTATACGTGTAACAAATGTGCTGGTGCGCCGTGCTGCTTGACTGCTTTTACCCACCTGACATCGACTGCTTCACCTCCAAATAGCAAGTAGCGCAGCGAACGAAAACAGTCGGGGATTTCCCGCGCCATCTGGTTGAATAAGGCGGTTGTCAAAAACAAAACGCTAATTTCCTGCTGTCGCATCTCCTGAGCAAACTTTTGGGGAGAAAGCATAATTTCGCGATCGAACCCAACTAATTGCGCTCCGTTGAGCAGTGCGCCCCAAATCTCAAAAGTTGCAGCATCAAATGATACATTCGCGCATTGAGCGACTTTATCCCTAGCGTCTAAGGTGATGTAGTTGGTGTTGCATACTAATCTATTTACGGCTCGATGAGGTACAGCAACACCTTTCGGGGTTCCCGTCGATCCAGAAGTGTAAACTACATAAGCAAGGTTATCTACAGTTGTTTGATTAATTGGGTTTTCCTCGCTCTGTTGCGCGATCGCTTCCCAATCCTGCTCAAGGCAAACTACTACTGGATTTCCCTCCCTGCAATCAGTCTTGGAAAGATCCCCCCAATCCCCCTTGTCAAGGGGGGCTAATGCTCCCCTTTCCCCCTGGAAAAGTGGGACTAGAGCCTGTTGCGTCAGTAGCACGGATACTCGAGCATCCTCCAACATGAATTGCAATCGTTCGGGGGGATAGGTTGGATCTAGAGGCACGTAAGCAGCTCCAGCTTTGAGGATACCTAGCAAAGAAGCGATCGCCATCGGGGAAGGTTCCATGCAGATACCTACCAGCGTTTCGCAACCTACACCTAGTTTTCGCAAGTAATGCGCTAGTTGGTTGCTGCCACTATTCAGCTCTTGATAAGTATATTGTCGTTCGCCAAAATTGACTGCAACAGCATGTGGGTTTTGTGCTACCTGAATTTCAAATAATTGGTGAATGCACAAACGATCTGGATAATTACGTTTCGTTTGATTCCACTCTACTAATTGATGTTGCTCGGCGGCGCTCAAAAGAGGTAAATCTGCTAAATTTGTATCGGGGTCGGCAACTACTCCAGTTAACAGCGTTTGATAATGCCCAAGCATCCGCGCGATCGCGCTTGGCTCAAATAAATCAGTGTTGTAAACTACAACACCACGCAATCCCTCTGACTGCTGCCACCCGTCGCCCCAGAAATTTCTGAAGTTTTCCCCGCATTCCCACAAATAAAATTCTAAATCGAAGCGTGCAGTTGTCACGTCAACCTTAAAAGAGGAGAGCGTCAGCTTTGGTAGTGCTAGCTGCTCTATTGGTGCGTTCTGAAGTGCAAACACCACTTGAAACAATGGATTACGGCTTCCTTTGCGTTCTGGGTGTAACTCTTCTACCAGCTTCTCAAAGGGTAAATCCTGATGGGCATAGGCTTCTACTGCCACTTGCCGCACTCTGCTCAGCAACTCTCGAAAGCTGGGATTACCTGATAAATCGGTTCGCAGGACTAAACTATTGGCAAAAAAGCCAATCAAATCCTCTAATTCGCGTCGATTGCGATTGGAAATCGGCGAACCGATCGCTATGTCTGTCTGCCCTGTGTAGCGATACAACAATACTTGGAACGCTGCTAGTAAGGTCATAAACAGCGTTGTGCCTTCCTGCTGACTCAGCGCCAAAAGCGCATCCGACAAATTTTTAGGCAACTCTAGTAACTCAGTCGCTCCCCGCTTGCTTTGCCGATCTGAGCGGGAACGGTTGTCGATCTCAAGTGGAGATAAGTTCTGCAACTGCGATCGCCAGTAGGAAAGTTGCGATTCTAGTACTTCCCCTTGCAACCATTGCCGTTGCCAGTGAGCAAAGTCAGCATATTGAATTGACAGTTCGGGCATTGGGGAAGGTTGACCCGTACTAAAGGCAGTATAGAGCAATCCCAATTCTCGAATCAAGATCGCGATCGACCACTCATCAAAAATGATATGGTGTACATTGATGACTAAAACATGCTCTAACTCGTCTAGCTGTAGCAGCGTGACTCGTAGCAGAGAGCCTCGCTCTAGGTTAAAAGGCTGTTGCATCTCCTGGGCGATCGCTTGTTGCGCTGCTGTTTCCCGTTCGCTTGCAGGCAACTGCTGTAAATGAAGCAAAGATAGGGATACCTTGGAGTGGGGCGCAATTAATTGTACGGGTTGCCCTTCTACAATTCCAAAGCTAGTACGCAATATTTCGTGACGGCAGACAATCTCATCAAAGCTTGCTTCTAATGCTTCTAAGTCAAGTATGCCAGAAAGACGGATCGCAGTTGGCACATTGTAGAACGAATTACTAGGAAATAAGCGATCGAGAAACCAAAGCCGCTGTTGTGCAAACGATGCGGGAAAAACAAAGACTTCTTCAGAAGCGTTATCAACTTTTGCTAAAGTCATCCACAAATCTGCCTGCGCGATGGCTGCCTTTATTTAACAAAGCTGAAGTATAAAATTTATCTACACTTGGATAGAGGTTGAGATATTCTCAGGAAATAGCAGTTGCTGACTCTCCAGAATGAGCGATCGCTTCGGGTTCAGATCGAATAGAACTTCTGATCGCCGCCTTGAAAATCGGTGCGACCACAGCCTCGGATCGACAGAGCATCTCCTGTTAGTACACGAGACTCGTTTGGAGGCGCTCACTAACGCTATTGACTCGGTAAGCCATGTGATACCGTTTCTGTGTGAAACTGCATTATTTTTACCCCCGCCTTCGGCGTCCCCCCTTAGTAAGGGGGGACTACAGGGGGGTCGAATTTAGTGCAGATCTACGGAGAATTGGTATGACTATCAGTATGACCAAGGGTAGCGCGATCGCATGGACGTGGCTACGCACAAGCACACCCTCAAAGACACTATGATGACACATCAATTATCTTATTTGAAATGATTAAGCATGGTTATGACAGCGTTCAGGGTCGTGAAAACTTAGTAGAATTTTGTCTGCGATCGCGTGCTAAAATGCTTAGTCTTTTACCTTCAAGATTAGATTCTGGTTTGTTCGTCGATTGTTTATCTCGTTCTCATTCATCTGGCGATCGCGCTCTGACAAAACTTGGTTCACCAGATAAAAATCTTCAGATCAGAAGAGGCGTTGCTAAATAGAAATCCGATTTTCGTTGAACTGATTTTGTTCGTTCAATTGATTTTGAGAATGAATCATTCCCATTTGTTGTCAGGTTTCCACCGCAGCAATTAAATAATCGCTCTCAACGGCGAGATAAGTCAAACCGAGCTTGACAGACCGCTTCAAACGTTTTGTCTCTAAGCGATACAACTGTTGCGATCGCCGCCTCATTTCTCCTCAATAGAGCTTTGTTTAACTTACCATTGCAACCAAATTGTCTAGCTCAAGCTGCATTTGGCTACAAACTTTTTCGTAGCAAGCATTTACGTAGTCGCGATCGCGTGCGGCAGCACGACCGTAACGCTCGAATACGACTGGCGCACAGACGCGGGTATGAATTTGAACGGGGAACGGAAAATTGGGAATTGGACCAATGCCAACACCCCAAGGTAGCCCCAGGAAGATGGGAAATACGCCTGTATTACCGTCAAATGACAAGGGAAAACCCCACTGTTGTAACTGTTTCACCTGCGAATAAAGATCGGCTAGCACAATTAAAGTTTCGTGAGCGCCGTGAGAAATCAGCGGTACAATCGGTGCTGATTCGATCAAAGCTAACTTAATAAAAGCTTTGTTGTTTGCTAGATGAATTTGATTTCGCATTGCATAGGGACGAAACAAATCTTCTGCCCCTCCTGGGTAGACAAGTAGTGCTGCATCTTTTGACAGCGCCGCACGAGCCATTTTTGGATGAGCTATAATTGCCCCGACCTGCGAACCTGGTCGAGCGAATAGCGGCGTTTGCCAAGCCGAGGGGTGCATCAAGGCGTAGGCTAACCGTTCGTAACCAAACCGACTAAACCAGTCATACAGAAACATTGACGTATCTGGTGAAGCCAAGCCGCCATTATGAGAGCCTACGAGCAATACCTTACCTGTCGATGGGATGTGATGCCAGCCCTCAGTCTGGACTCGGAAGTAGTTATGATAAAACCATTTCCAAATCGGCATCCAAGCTTTAATTGCTTCGGGATTGCGCTCCGATAAAGACCAACCATCGAATCTATGCTTAGAAGTTGTGGTGCTATGATTTGTTGTGCCTGTGACTATGCTGAGCTTTTCTAATAGCTCCCACTGTTGAGAGATGTTGTCATTGTTGCCCCAGGTGTGTCCAAAAATGTTCAAGATAATTCCAATCGATAGTTATAGTTCTTAATCATTTTATACAGAACACTCAACCATGGGAGCATAAAATTTCCTATTAAAGGCTATTAAATGCATTTTGAACACTTCCTATTTCTTATAGGAAGCTAGTTGACAGCTTGAATTATGGATGACGAGTTTTGATTTTTTGTAGAGAAGATTCCTGTTTCAAAGTCAGAATTTGTTAAGCGAGAAACAGTCGAAATATATGAAATTGAGAAGTCAGAATCTTGTATAATTGAGTATAAGGTTTAAGTAAAAACGCCAATAAAATGCGATCGCGAGATGATTGAGGGCGATCGCATTACGCGCAATACTCAGAATATTGAAGACGCGGCAGAGCAAATCGTCCAGCCACGTCAACAGTCAAATTTGTGTTGCCATCACATTGCACAAGTATTTTATACAGAACTAAAATGGGTAACTCGATCGTGTCTCGTCGTGAAGTATTGATCGGTAGTTTAGCATTAGGGCTTGCGTCAATCCCAATTCGCACATTTGCCCAATCGAAGTCGAATAGTGCTATTCCCAATAGTGCTATTACCGATGTTGCTGGAATTAGGGTAGGTCATTTCACTGACAACCGCCGACCAACAGGCTGCACGGTGATTTTAACTGAATCGGGCGCGGTTGCAGGTGTAGATGTTCGCGGTGCAGCTCCTGGAACACGCGAAACAGATCTACTTGACCCGAAAAATTTAGTGCAACAAGTTCACGCTATTTTGCTTTCTGGCGGTAGTGCTTTTGGACTTGATGCAGCAACGGGAGTCATGAAATTTTTAGACGAGCGAGGTATTGGCTATGATGTGGGTGTAGCAAAAGTGCCTATTGTTCCCGCAGCAATCCTATTCGATTTAGCTGTTGGAGATGCCACAGTTCGTCCAGATGCTACGTCAGGGTATCAAGCATGTAATAATGCTTCAGATCGGTTTGTGGCAGAAGGTAATGTTGGTGCAGGGGCGGGTGCTACGGTCGGAAAATTTTTTGGTATGAGTCGCGCCATGAAAGGCGGACTTGGCACGGCATCAATTAAATTACCATCAGGAATTACAGTTGGCGCGCTGGTTGCCGTTAATGCTGTTGGTGATGTATTTGAGCCATCTACTAACAAATTACTTGCAGGAGTGCGTACTCCTGACGGCAACAAGTTATTGGGAACAATGGCAGCAATTGAGAGCGGTGAAGCTTTACCGCCCTTGCTTGGTGGTACGAATACGACGATTGGAGCGATCGCTGTAGATGCAAAACTTGATAAAGCACAGTGCCAGAAAATTGCTCAAATGGCACATGACGGTTTAGCACGCACAATAAATCCCGTGCATACCATGTATGACGGCGACACAATCTTTGCGTTATCTACTGGCAAATCGGCGGCGACTGTTGATGTAACTTTACTAGGATTATTAGCTGCTGAGGTTATGGCACAGGCAGTCATCCGTGCGATTAAAACTGCTGAATCTATTACTGGCTTGCCAAGTTCAAAGAATTTCAGTTTGCCACACAATTAATCGAGATCCTCTTCTAAGTGAGGTAGTAATTAGGTGCTACCTTATACAGAAAGCCAAATCAAAATAATCAACTTAAATATTGAAGTCTTGGCATTTCTAGCATCAGAAATAGCTTTAGGAGCATCACGAAACAACATACTAGCTTCCTTCTCAAAAAACTGAATAGTAAATTTTAGCCCTTCCAAACATCTACATGGTATTTAACTAATTATTGCATTGATAGTTTCCATATACAAAGTTGCTGAGTGTTGCAGTAACTGAGATGTAAGACTTGTAGATCGTAATGTGGGGCGTTGCTTGGAATGCGAACAATATATCCAAAAGTAAAACAAGATAAGATTCTACTAGAAATCGCTCGTGCAACGACAGAAAAGAAATTGAATTTTGAACAATGTGGTTTCAAGTTCAATTTTCGAGAAAAAGCATAAATTGTAACAAATAGTTGATGCGTGAAAAGATATACTTTTTTAGATATACGAATCTTAGCTTCTGTGGAAAGCTAGCACTTGTCAAATAGACGGTTAGAAAGCCGACGTTATTTTTGGTCTCATGCATCGACGGATACTGTTCTTTGTATCGTGGCTGGCAACGGTGAGCGCGGGACTGGGTGCGACGTTGTTCGGCGTGTATCTGCCACCAATGGTGCAGGCGCTTTACCCAACTGCGACGCGGGAGGATGTTGCCCATGTGGGGTCGTTTGCTGGTGCGGCGTTCCTTTTCGGATGGGCAGTAGGCGGCTTGCTGCTGGGCGGATTGGGCGATCGCTTGGGACGTAAGGTGGCGTTCGTCACGAGTACGATCGCTTGCAGTCTGGGTATGCTGGGCACAGCCTTCGTGCAGTCGCTCGCGTCCCTAGTTCTCTGGCGCATGATAACGGGAGCCGGAGCTGGAGGCATCCTTCTGACCGCGGCTGTTTTTGCCAGCGAGGTGTGGGCGAAGGATAACCGCGCGCGAGTCGTCGGTATCCTGATCAATGCATTCCCCTTGGGCTTCGTACTGGCGGGTTTGTTCCAAGCCAACATTGCCAACTTTCGCACGGCGTATATGCTAGGCAGTCTCTCCATCTCGATCGTCTTCCTCATTTTGCTATTTGTGCCAGAAAGCGAGATTTGGCAGGCGCGTAAACAAACTACACGCGAATTCGTCGCAGTGCGATCGCACGTATTTCAGCCGCAGTACCGTAAAGATCTGGCGATCGGCGTGGGGCTTTACAGCAGTATGCTGGTAGGATTGTGGGCTGCCTATACATGGATACCCGCATGGGTGAGCAGCCTGAGTATACCAGCGCAGGCGCAAGCCAACCGCAGCCTGAGTGCGATCGCGCTGGGCATCGGCGCAGTTATGGGCGGATTCATCAGTGGAGCCGTCTCGAATGCGCTGGGACGCAAACGTGCAGCAGCTTTTGGTTATGTCTGTGTCTTCACGACCTCGGCGCTCCTGTTCCTGACGATACACGAGATCGCGCCGCTCTTGTTTGCTCTTGCCTTCGTGCTGTCTTTCTTCATCGGTTTTAATCAAGGCATATTGTCGGGCTACATCCCTGAACTATTCCCCACGCGCATCCGTGCAACTGCCACGGGTATTAGCTTCAATGCAGGGCGCTTGCTAACGACGATCGCCGTGTTCTTCGTTGGTGTTCCGATCCAAGTACTAGGTGGATACGAGCGAGGTATCTTCACGTTCGCTTTTTCCTATCTCATCGGATTGATGATGCTCATCCCCGCTCGCGAAACGAAAGGTAAGGATCTGCCTCGCTAGTCATTTGCCCAATAGACCGAGCGGCACGATTAGTCCATTTCCGGATCAATTGCGTCTGGCAGCATAGTTTTCTGGTAGTTGCGCTGGAGCGCAGGCGATAATATCTTCCCGATTTTGACCAACATCTTCCTCAAAGGTAATGGATGCAAACTCATCGATGACGAGTTTGGGATAGGTGGGACCAGCATCGCGATAACGATACATTTCATCTTCATGCTCGTTCTGAAAGCAGACTGTCAGTTGGGGATTTTCTGCAACCCAAGCGGGGAAAAAGATGACTCCATGAACCTGACGAGTAGTTAGTATAAAGGCAACACTGACGCAAGTTCCCGTTGGTTCATCCCAAGAAATTCTAAAGATCCGATCTGAGAGTCGGACAATATGGGCTTTTTGATCTTTGACCCACCGCCCACCGACTATGCCACTGTGGATTCGATAGTCTATGGTTGTAGCGTTCTTGACATAGAGTTCGTACTGCCAGCCATTATCGTAAGTGTAGATGAAATGCTTGCCGACGAATTGAGCTAGCTGGGATGGTTGAGTTGATTCCAAGTTTTCCAACATTGCTTTATTCCCTTGTTATGCAAAAAATCTCTTGCTTGTTGTTGGTGCAGTCTGGGAGGATCGATTTGAAGAAAGTTTCCCGATCGTACTCTTGTATAATAAATGCTTTTACTACATCAGTTAGCTTTAACAAATCTTTTTCATCTCTAGTGATAGGAGCAGCAATATATTCAAATCTACCAGTATTTTTCACAAGGAAAAAATACTAGTATTAATAACCGAAGTCTTTAACTTGAGAGGAAATTGGTTTGTATTTTCCCCTCCTAGCTTAACTTTTGGTTGCCGACGTGCTTTCTGACTTTTTACCGAAAAGAAGACAGAAGACAGGAGACAGAAGACCAGTTTGGCTAGTAATCGGGCGAGTCTTCTGTTATCCAAACTTAAGCTAAAGGGTTTAAAGCTTAACTTTAATACAAAGAATTATGCCCTTGCAGGTAGTACGAGACATCATAAGTCAATATTTCAATCCCATGCATTTATAAGCAACGGGCGGCGAGGTGTCCTCGCCGACATTAGTTGCGTGCATGGGTACTCCTGTCTTCTGTCTTCTGTCTCCTGTCTCCTTTGAATTGAATCCCATCATCAAATAGGAGAATTTCTTTGACTTCTGGGCTGTTCGACTTGGGAATTCACTTTCACCACTATTCGGTCAAATTTTTCTAAAGTTGCTATCGTATTTTTGTGAATCTCTTGGCTAATTTTTAGGGCTGTGTTACTGACAATCGATCGTAGCTTCTGGTCGCTTAATAACCTTTTCCCGCTCATTCGTTCTCCGCGACAGACTACTTCATCACTAATGTGATTGGGTAAACTGATGCGCGAGCTATCGACATCAACGGATTTTTGACAGCTCGAAGTATTTTAACAATACCCATTAAGAGATTAGAAAAAACTAGGGAAGCTACGCAGCTTGTTTGAGTGTCTTGACTTCCCATTCAAATGTCAGTCGCGCTTAATCAAGTTAACGATCGCCCCGATTAACTCTTCCGGTTCCACAGGTTTCGAGATATGCATTTGAAATCCTGCTGCTAATGCCTGCTTTTGGTTCAGTTCACCTGCATAGGCAGTTAGAGCGATCGCCCCAATTTGCCCGCCTTGCTCTGGTGGAAGCGATCGCATCTGACGGATCAGTTGGTAGCCGTCGAGATCGGGCATACCAATGTCGCTAATCAAAACATCGTAGTTTGCCTTTGTTAGTGCTTGCAGTGCTTCGGATACTGAAGCTGCATCGGTGACAGCAGCACCCTCTTGTTGCAGCATAAAGGAAATCAGTTCGAGCGAATCTAATTCATCATCGACGACGAGAATTCGCAATCCCTCTAATGGGGCGGGTATTGGCGTGCGATCGCTCACCTCCAAAGGCTTCATCAACTGCTTCGGAACTGGCTTTTGGATTGGCAGCCTGACTGTAAAGGTTGTGCCTTGTCCCTCACCAAGGCTATCGACGCTAATAGTTCCGCCATGCAGTTCGACGATTTGACGCACGATCGCCAATCCTAAGCCTAAACCGCCAAATTTGCGTGTTGTCGAACTATCCTCTTGGCGAAAATAGTCAAACACGTAAGGTAAAAATCCAGGCTGGATGCCAATACCCGTATCGCTAACGGCGATTTGAGCGTAGGAGGCGTAGGACAAAGAAGAAATTTCAACCGAATCTCCCCTCTCTTCCCCATCTCCCCTCTCTCCTTGCTCCAGCCGTACTTCAATCCGTCCGCCAGCCGGAGTGAATTTTACAGCATTGGATAATAAGTTCCACACCACTTGCTGTAATCGTGCGGCATCACCCATAACAAACGGCATTGCTGGGGGCAACTGCGCCTGAATCTGAATTGATTTAGCATTAGCAGCTAGACGCATAGTATCGATCGCGTTGGCGATCGCGTCGGCTAAATCTACTGGGGCTACGTTCAGGGTGAGTTTACCCTGTAAAATACTGGAGACATCTAGCAGATCTTCGATTAATTGCGCTTGTAATTGAGCGTTGCGTTCGATCGCGTCTAAGGCTTGCTGCGTTTTGGTCGGATCGCATCGACCGCTTTTAAGTAGTTTCGTCCAGCCGAGAATTGGATTTAATGGAGTCCGTAGCTCGTGAGATAGAACTGCTAAAAATTCATCTTTAATCCGGTTTGCTGCTTCAGCTTGGGCGCGAGCAGCTCGTTCGCGATCGAGTAACTGCTCCCGTTCTACCTCAACTTGTTTCTTTTGAGTGATGTCGAGAACAGTGCCGATGAAGCGCACCGCCTCGCCTGCTGAATTGAAATATGCTTGTCCCTTGGCAGCTATCCAACGCTCTTTGCCGTCCACAATGCCAAGCGTCCGGTATTCGGTATCGAGCTTTCCATCACTGGCAGGATGAATTGCCCCCTGTACAGCTTGGTGCATCCGATCGCGATCGTCGGGATGTAAACCCGCTAGAAATAGCTCATAACTAATCTCAGCATCGGGCGATAAACCGAACATTGCTTTGCAGCGAGCGTCCCATGTTAGCGTTCCGGCGATTGGGTTGAAATCCCAAGTCCCTAACTGGGCTGACTCGATTGCGAGGAGCAGGCGATCTTCGCTCTCGCGCCGAGCTTGCTGCCGCATCTGTCCTAATTGCAAGTTTGCTTCCACTCGCGCCAACAGTTCGCGGGCTGAAAATGGCTTGATTAGATAATCATCGGCTCCCCTTTCTAGTCCTTCCACGCACGAGTCCTCGCCAGCGCGAGCAGACAATAAAATAACTGGCACTTCCTGCATTTGCGAGTCAGCCCGTAATGCTTGCACCAAGCCAAAGCCATCTAGTCTCGGCATCATGACATCGCTGATGACGAGAGCGGGGACTTGTCTGCGGGCTGCTGCCAAAGCGGTTTCGCCATCTGCCACTGCTTCGATTGCGTATCTATCGCCTAGTAAGTGCTTGATGTAATCCCGCATGTCGGCATTGTCATCGACTAGTAGAATTTTGGATTTTGGATTTTGGATTTTGGATTTTAGATTGTCAGGTTGCCGAGCGGCTTTAATGTTCTGCGATCGTCTATTATTGTTCTCCAATCCAAAATCTAAAATCGGCAATCTAAAATTTTCTTGGGGGAGCCAGCGCCATGCTTCTTCTATGTAAGAGGACGCACCGATCGCGGTTGAGGTTAGCGTCGAAGTTATACTGATGCGATCGCTTGGCAGGTGGGCTAAGCCTGTAGGGATTGCGATCGTAAATATCGTGCCTTTGTCAACTATGCTCTTTACGTCAATCGTGCCGCTATGCAATTGCACCAGTTCTTGCACTAGCGATAACCCAATACCCGATCCTTCGTAAGTACGTCCGCGACTGCCTTCTATACGGTAAAAGCGATCGAACAGTCGGGGTAGCTCTGCTGCTGGAATGCCAATTCCGGTATCTGAGACGGTCAGTCGGACTTGGTTCTCCTGCCAGCGCAGCAAAACGGCAATTTCTCCCTCAAATGTAAACTTGAAAGCATTGGAGAGCAAATTTAGCACGATCTTTTCCCACATATCCCGATCGACATAAACAAATTCTGGCAGTGGGGGACAGTCAATTTGCAAGTGCATTCCAGCCGCTTCAATCGTCGAGCGAAACACGCTTGCTACTTCGGCGGTGTAAGTCGATAAGTCAGTTGGTTGGTAGTTGGCTTGAACCCGACCTGCTTCAATGCGGGAAAAGTCTAGCAGTGTATTAACTAGCTTGAGCAAGCGTAACCCGTTGCGTTGTACGACTTCAATTCGTTGACGTTGACGCGGCGGGAGCGGTGCTTCAATATCAGCCAAGGCATCCGCTGTTGGTCCCAGCATCAAGGTTAGGGGCGTGCGGAATTCGTGAGAAACGTTGCTAAAAAATGTCGTTTTGGCGCGATCGAGTTGTGCTAGAGCTTCAGCTCGTCGCCGTTCTTCCTCGTATGCCCCAGCGTTGCGGATTAAAACCGATACCTGACCAGCTAGCAGCTCGTAGAACGAACGATATGCTTCATCTAGGGCGCGGTTAGGGCTAATACCGACAACGAGTACGCCTAGCGGGGCAGTTTGCCCTGAAGAGGCAATTGGCATTGCCAGTGCCGATCGCACTGGTTCGTTCCAGAGACCACCCAATACAGTCGTGTAGCGATCGACTGCTTCAATGAGAATTGTTTCGCCCCTTGCCGCAGCCGCCAGCGACCAGATATCGTTACAATCTGTCCCCAACTGGAGTGAAGGCGGACTCACTGCTGCTGCCGCACTCAGACCTACAGCCCCATGTAGAGTCAGTGTTTTACCATCGCTTTCGCGTAAATAAAGCAGCGCAAAAGGAATATCCATTGGGTGCATCGCGATCGCGGCGATCGCGTCATGGCAAGTTGACTCGACGCTTTGCGTCCGCTCTACTTTAGCAGCTAAGTCCTGTAACAACCGCAGTCGCCGCTCCCCCAAGACTTGTTGTGTCACCTCACTACAAACTGCCAGCATCCCAACAATCTGCCCCGAGTCGTCTTCCGCCGGAGCGTGGGAGACGCTGAAGTAGGACTCTTCACGATAACCGGAGCGTTCTAAGACGAGCAGCAATGCGGGTATCCAACTCGCTACCCCAGTTGTCATTACCGCTTCGATCGTCGGACCGAGCGTGTCCCACGCTTCTGCTAGCGTAATCCGAATGTCAATCCCCAGTGCTGCTGGATGCTTGTCACCGATTAACTGGGAGTAAGCATCGTTGTAAAACTGCGTGAAGTCGGCTCCCCAAATCAGCACCATTGGGTAGCGCGAAGCTAGTAACGTCTTGACTAGCGACTTGAGGCTGGGCGACCAGCTCTCGATCGCTCCGAGTGGAGTTTGCGACCAGTCAAAGGCATTGATTCGAGCCGCCATCTCCCCGCCGCTAAAGATGTCATTGTGATTAGAAACTCCCACTATCTCGTCCCTACATCCTGCCAAGTAGTGTAGCAATTGTCTTAATTAACTTGTCGGGTTCGATCGGTTTAGCAAGATGCTGTTGAAATCCCGCTCGTAGTGCCAAGTCGCGATCGTACTCCCCAGCGTATGCACTCAGGGCGATCGCCTTTATCTGTCCCCCTTGCTCTGGAGGTAAGGCTCTGACTTGTCGCAGCAGCATGTAGCCATCTATGTCGGGCATTCCAATGTCGCTGACAAGGATGTGTGGCTTCGATTGCGTTAACGCTGCAAATCCTTCACCTGCACAAGCGGCTGCATCCACCCTTGCCCCAGCCTGCTCCAACACAAAGGCAACAAACTCGCGTGTATCGGGCTCGTCATCAACTACTAAAACGTGAATACCTTGCAAATTCAGCGATGACTCAGCGGATTGCTCCTCCCGAACGACTTCTAGTCCAATCGGCATCAGCGGCAGTTTGACGGTAAAGGTTGCTCCTAGCCCAACACCTGGGCTATCTGCTTGTACCGTACCACCATGCAGCTCAATTAGGTGACGAACGATCGCCAATCCCAATCCCAATCCGCCAAACTTACGTGTTGTAGCACTATCGGCTTGACGGAAGTAGTCAAAGACGTGGGGCAGAAACTCCAAAGAAATGCCTTTGCCGTTATCGCTGACAACGATCTGCGCTCGATCGCCCACTTGCTCTAAGCGCACTTCAACCCGTCCGCCTGTGGAGGTAAATTTAACGGCGTTGGAAAGTAGGTTCCACACGACTTGCTGCAAGCGGGTGGCATCGCCCCAAACTTGGAATTTTGCAGTTTGCGGAAAGTGGAGCCAGTCGCGTGCGGAGGTTTCCTCCGTTGAACGAACTGGTGTGGCGGTGTCGGTTTCCGTCCCGCCCAACTTTCCAAGACGGATTTGAGCTTTTAGATTATTAGGTTGTTCCTCAGAGTGAGTAGATTTTGGATTTCCACCAACATCGTCCAATCCAAAATCTACAATCGTCAATTGTAAATCGATAGATTTGGCTTCGGCTGCCAGCCGCACGGTTTCGATTGCCGCACGAATAGTTGTTGTCAGGTTGACCGAACTGGCATTGAGACTGAGTTTTCCTTGCAGAATCCTAGAGACATCGAGCAAATCTTCAATCAATTCGGACTGTAACTTAGCATTCCGCTCGATTGTAGAGAGTGCTTGCTTTGTTTTTGCTTCGTCTAGTTTGCCGTTCTGGAGCAGCTTTGCCCAACCCAAAATCGGATTGAGCGGCGATCGCAACTCGTGGGAAAGGACGGCTAAAAATTCATCTTTGATGCGGTTTGCTTGCTCGGCTGCTTCTCGTGCTGCCTGTTCTTGTTGTAAAATCCGCTCGCGATCCCGTTCCAGTTGTACGCGATCGCTAATGTCATTGGAAATGCCAATCACCCCAATGACTTCCCCAGCCTCATTCCGGTAGGGTGCTTTCATTCCCAAAAAGGTGCGAATGCCATCGGGAGACTCCTCCACCACTTGGGTTTGTCCCGATTCCATGATGTGCCGATCGTTTTCCATCACCCTAGTTGCATCTTCAGAGTGGGGATAGAGATCGCAATCGCGAGCGCCAATGACTTCATCAGCCGATTTGCCCAACACCTCAAGCGTGGCTGGATTGGCATAAATAATCCGTCCTTGGCGATCTTTGACAAAAATTGGGGTGGGTGCTGATTCGTTAACCACATCCAAAATGGCATTTTTTTGCCGCAGTTCTGCTTCGACTTGTTTGCGGTCGCTAATATCAAGGGCAACGCCGAGCCAGTAGTTAATTGTGCCAGTTCCATCGGTCACGGGAAGGGTACGGGTGTAGAGCCATCGGTAAGTACCATCAGCGCGGCGGAACGGAATCTCAATCTCGTAGTCGCAAACGTCTCTTGTTGCCTTCATCCAAGCGTTGTAGAAGCGATCGCGGTAATCTGGGTGAATGCACTCAGCCCAGCCGTCGCCTTGCAATTGAGTCAGCGATCGCCCTGTAAATTCCAATCCCCATTGGTTGCAATAGGCGATCTGGCCGTCTGGCTGGCTCATGAAAACAAGCTGGGGCGATAACTCGGTTAGTGCGCGATAGCGTTCTTCACTTCTTAGCAGTGCTTCTTCGGTAATTTTGCGATCGGTGATATCTTGAACTGTGCCGCGCAAACCTACAATTACGCCGTCCGAGTCGCGCAAAACTTCGCTACGGGTTGTAATCCAAATCGGAGTGCCGTTACGAAATGCCTGCACGTCTAGTTCGTAGCCATGTCCTGTTGACAATGCTTGTCGTACGCTTGCATGGATGCGCTGCCAACTTTCGTGCGGGTAAAGCCAACCGTCCTGGTCGGCGAAGTTGGGCATAGTGTCGATCGCCGGATCGAAACCGTAAATGCGGAGCAGTTCATCCGAACCAGTGGTAACATCGGTCTTCGCGTCCCAATGCCAATTTCCAAAGTTACCGATGCGCTGCGCCTCTTTGAGTTCAGCTTCACGCTGCCGCAGCTTTTCGTCCGCAATTTTGCGATCGCTGATGTCCAACAACACCCCCCGCGTTGCAATTAAGATTCCATCCGCATTAAAATCGCAATTCCCCTTAGCTAAAATCCAGCGAACAGTACCATCTGCCCACAGCGTTCGGTACTCAATTTCCGTATGCGCCTGACCTGCCTGCAACTGAGTGACGATTGTTTCAACGAATGGGCGATCGTTTGGATGCACCGCTTCTAGAAATACCTGCATTGACATTTCGGTATCGCTCGGTAGACCAAACATCGCTTTGGCTCGGTCTGTCCAGATGAGCGTGTCAGTTTCTCTATTCCAATACCACATGCCCAGATTTGCGCCTTCAGAAGCCAGCCGTAGCCGTTCTTCGCTTTCTTGCAATGCTGCTGCGGCAATTTTCTGCTCGCTCACCTCCGTGACAAAAAGGGTCAGTCCGTTCGCTGAGGGATAGATATGGTTTTCAAACCATCGATTCCATCTGGGGTAAAAATATTCATAATGACTAATGGTTTGTTCTGCCATTGCCTGATGCAGGCGAACGTACAGTTCGTCGCCCACAATATCTGGAAACACGTCCCAAATATTCTGACCCAGCATTTCCTCTCGCTGCATTCCAGTCATTTCGCAGTAGCGATCGTTGATGTAGGCGAAACACCAGTTGCGATCGAGCAGCGCAAAGCCATCGCTGATACTAGACAGAATCGTTTCAACGGTCTGTTTGGCTGTTTCTGCTTCCTGTCGTAGTGCTTGTTCCCGCTGCGTTGCCTCTTGCCGCAACCGAGCGAGTTTCAAATTTGCCTCCACCCGTGCCAGCAACTCGCGGGCAGAGAAGGGTTTGATCAGATAGTCATCGGCTCCCGTTTCCAACCCCTCTACGCGAGACTCTTCCCCAGCACGAGCAGACAGCAGAACGATCGGAATTTCTCTCGTCGTTGGGTTTGCCCGCAACTCCCGTAATAATCCCAAGCCGTCCAGTTGGGGCATCATAACGTCGGTCAGCACGAGATCGGGCACTTGTTGCCCGACAGCAGCTAACGCAGCCACTCCATCTACAGCAGTTTCCACATCATACCCCCGCTCCAACAACAACCGTTTCACGTAGTCGCGCATATCGTTGTTGTCATCCACTAGGAGAATTTTAGATTTTAGATTTTGGATTTTAGATTGTGAACGATCGGGCTGCCAGTTGGTTTGAGCAGTATCGGGGGCTGAATTTGTCTGCTCTAATCTAAAATCTAAAATCGGCAATCTAAAATCTTCGGCGGGGAGCCAGTGCCAAGCTTTTTCAACATAGGGAGTAGCGCCCGTTGCTGTGGAGGTCAGCGTGCGGGCTGCGCCAATCTGGTCTGAGGATAAGTGGGCATATCCAGCCGGAATTGACACCGTGAAACTCGTTCCCCGCCCGATCGCACTGCTCGCGTCGATCGTGCCACCATGCAAATGCACTAACTCTTGGACAAGAGATAGTCCAATGCCTGACCCTTCATAAGTTCGTCCCTTGGCTCCCTGTACTCGATGAAACCGCTCGAAGATGTGGGGTAGATCGTCAGTTGGAATGCCTGTACCTGTATCCCGTACCTCTAGCTCAATCCGCTCGTGGCGATCGCGCAAGCTGACAGCAATCTCTCCGGCAAAGGTAAATTTGAAGGCATTGGAGAGCAAATTTAGTACGATCTTCTCCCACATCTGGCGGTCTACATAGGCAGGTTCAGGTAGAGGGGGACAGTCTACCACCAAGCGCATCCCTGCCCGTTCGATGCAAGCGCGAAATATCCCTGCCAAATCTGCTGTCAACATGGCTAGGTCGGTTGGCTCGTACACGGCTTGACTTCGACCTGCCTCAATGCGGGAGAAATCCAGCAGGGTATTCACCAACTTGAGTAAGCGCAGTCCGTTGCGTTGCACCATTTGCAATTGCTCGCAATGCTCTGGCGAGAGCGAGCTAGAACAGGCAGGCACGATCTCCTCTAATGGACCGAGCATCAGCGTCAGCGGCGTGCGAAACTCATGACTGATGTTGCTAAAAAAAGTTGTCTTAGCACGATCGAGTTGAGCCAATGCCTCCGCTCGTTTGCGTTCTGCTTCGTAGGCACGAGCATTGGCGATCGCGGTTGTCACCTGTGTGGCAACGAGATCGAAGAAACCTTTGTAATCGTCATCCAAGGCGCGTCGGGGGCTGATGCCGACAATTAGAAATCCAATCGGTCGCTCTTGCCCAGAATAGGTAAGAGGAAGCACGATGGCGCTGTGGGGTGACTCAGCCCAAGGTCCACTAGGTAGGGGGTCAAATCGCTCTACCAAGTCCTCAATGACTTTAGCTTCACCCGTCGCGATCGCTTGACCCAGCAGCCATCGATCGGGTGGTTGGAGGGCTTCCACGATCTCTATTTCTGGTGGACTAGCTGGTGTCCCTACCGCGATCCCTGTCGTGCCAACTAGCCGCGCGTGCGTACCGTTATCGTCGAGTAGATAAAGCAAGGCAAAGGGCACGTCATAGGAGTTATTGGCTAGCACTCTGACAGACAGCTCGCAGGCTGATTCTACCGTCCTTGCCTTCGCCGTCTCTGCCGCTAATTCGCGCAGCGTCCGCAGGCGGCGATCGCTCAGCACCCGTTTAGTTTCCTCAGTCACGGCGCAGAACACACCACCTGCTCCACCATCGTCGTCCGTCACGGGACTGTAGGAGAAAGTGAAGTAAGTCTCTTCTAGATAACCGTTCCGCTCCATAATCAGCAGCAAGTCTTCATTCCAGGATGACTTGCCTTCATTTAACACTGCCTCGGCTTGCGGTCCAACAACTTCCCACACATCCACCCACACATCAAAGGCTGATTGTCCCAAAGCTTTAGGATGGCGTTGACCCAGAATGGGGGCGTAAGCATCGTTGTAGAAATTGGTCATTGGTTGTCCCCACCAGACAAACATCGGGTAGCGGGAACCTAAAATGATGCGAATAGACGTTTTGAGACTTTGCGACCAGGTTTCAACAGCACCGACGGGCGTAGCAGACCAGTCATGCGATCGCATCAGCGTTGCCATTTCACTATCGCCAGCAAATAAGCCGACGTTTGCGATCGCCTTCTCGCCAGAGGTCATATTCCCTATTCCTCCTCTGGTGGAAAGTACTTGGCTAGTATGTCTGTGCCGCGATCGCCCAAGGAGTGTAGAATTGCTTCAATTTGTTTCAATGCTACTGGTAAAGGTTTTGTCCGCCCATTCTCCCATCGGTTAACGCTCTGGAACGAAACCCCGATTTTGCTGGCAAATTTGACTTGCGAGAGTTCCAGACGCGCTCTGGTTTCTCGAACTAACTGGGCAAGCTTTGGCTGCTCTGTTACAGGCATAGATGCGGATACCTTCGATCTCTACGATCGAGCAGACTATACCATCTGCGATAGTGACTGTTGAAATGTACCATGCAATATAGTCCTTTTGACCTCTACCAAAAGGTACAAAAATTGCTCTCTCCCATACTTTTCAACCGAGAAAACTGATGCAATGATATTGAATTAGTTTGGCATTCCTGTAAAGAGTACATTGCTCATCGGTTATTTAATTCCAGCTCTTCGATTTTCTTGTTTTCATACTTAGGTATTAAAGGTGCTTTTGATTTACGCTCTATTTCCTCTGCATTCTGTATTTTTGCTCTTCGCTCTGATTCCCAATTAGTGAAATTGAAGGTTTTGTTTATCGCTGACTCGTTGCCCTTCCATTTGATGAATCTCACTCGACTGAATCGCTTGTAGGGGCAATCTTTCAAGCTAGCGTGCGGGCTAATTTTCTCGAAGTACAGGAATAACACATTTTTCCAAAATTCAATCGATACTAGTTTTTTTCCTTCTGCTAAGAATTTTTTAACTAGCTTTTCTGCCCATACCGAACCTTTCACGCTATAATCTCCTTATGGTTGTAAAGTGGCGGTTTGATTTGGTAGCTCTGCGACTTTAGGAGTTGGTAGTCACCGCCTTTTTACTTAAGAATTTGGAAATCGCAAATACAATTTTGGGTACTATCTCTGAAGTGCCTGTCATTACATTGTTTATGCGATTAATCTTAGTTTAACCATGTTACTACCCCCAACTCATAGACGCTCGTGGCTGTCAATGGCGATTTTGCTGTTGGCAGGGTATGCAGGTAATTATTTCAGCTTGCCGCTCTTTTTTGGCGTAGATTTTTTATTTGGTAGTATTGCTGTCTTGTTAGTCGTGCGGTTTTTCGGCGTTGGCTGGGGAACCTTTACGGCGGCGATCGCATCTTTACACACAATTTTTCTCTGGAATCACCCCTATGCCGCGATTGTTTTAGTTATCGAAGCCTTGTTTGTGGGTTTAATGTGGCGCAATCAGCGGCAAAGCTTGATAGTGCTAGATGTTTGCTACTGGCTGGTGTTAGGTATGCCATTAGTGTGGCTGTTTTATTCCCACTTGTTGCATCTCGATTCGACTCAAACTTGGCTAATCGTGTTGAAACAGTCTGTCAATGGCATTTTTAACGCTATTATCGCTAGTTTGTTAATTAACTCCTTACCTGTTTCTAGATGGATAAATCGCACTCAAGCTAAGCATACTCCATCTTTGCGACAAGCTTTGTTAACTCTTTGCGCCACGTCTTGTTTTCTTCCAGCACTCATCTTAGTTGTTTTAGATTGCCATCTAATTTCCCAGCAACTCCAAAATACAATTCAAGTTGAACTAAATGATACTGCTCAAGAGGCGATCGCTGGTTTAGAAAATCGCGATCGCGCCTATTTTCATGCTTTATCCCAACTCACCAAGGTTGCTGCTGAGGAGGCGATCGCACCTTCACCTCAGCTGCGGCAAAGTACGGAGTTACTGCAACAGATTTATCCCGATTTATTTTTAATACAAGTTATCGATAATACCGATACAGTTATTACCTCTTCTTCCCAAAATGCTTCGGTTTCAGCTCAACATCACAAACTCGATTCGCTCCAGCAGGAGATTTTACAGCAAGTTAAAACTAGCCTCAAACCGATTGTTAGCGATGTCCACATACATCCAACTTTAAAAATTTCTCACGTCGATATTGGCGTACCGATACTTACTAATAATCGTTTGGGTGGTGTAGTGTACGCTTGCCTCAATCTCTCATACCTGGAGGAATTTTTGCGATCGCAGCTATCTCCTGGTATCTCTCAAATTAGTCTTCTTGACTCCCAAAACCGAATTGTTGCCAGTAGCAATTCTCAACTGCGATCGATGCAAATTTTCGACCGTTTGTATGGGGGAGAAATGCGATCGCTCAAAAACGATACATATTTATGGTTGCCTGCTAAAAGAATTGACCTACCAACAATAGTACGTTGGCGACAATCTATCTATGTTAAAAAACAGCAAATTGGTGGCAATTCTGAATGGAAGCTGATTGTCGAAATTCCTGCTGCACCATATATTGCTCGGCAACAAGAAATTTACATCAACAATCTTGCCTTCATGCTAATGACGGCGTTGGTTATTTTAATTTGTGGAACTTTACTCAGCCGCAGCTTGGCAAATCCATTAACTGAGTTAGCCACCGTAACTACAGATCTACCCTATAAATTGCCAGAAAAGCAGTCCGTGCAATGGCCCGCTAGTCCGGTAGTAGAAATTAATTCGTTAATTGGTAATTTTCAGTTCATGACGGATGCTTTAAATGAAAAATTTAAAGAAGTTCAAGCTGCTAATCAATCTCTCAAACAACGAGTGCAAGAACGTACGAAAGAGCTGTTGCAAACTAATCAACAGTTAGAGGATAAAATTATCGAACACAAACAAACTGATGCTGCTCTGAGAGAGAGCGAACAACGCTATCGAGACTTGTTTGAAAATGCTAGCGATCTAATTCAAAGTGTCGCGCCAGACGGTCATTTTATTTATGTTAATCGAGCCTGGAGAGAAACTTTAAATTACACTAAAGAGGAAATTTCTCAATTAAGAATTTTTAATATCATTCATCCCGATAATCTAAATCATTGCTTGGAAACCTTTCAACAAATACTTTTAGGAAAACAACTTCCAGAAATTGAGACTGCATTTGTGACTAAACATGGTGAAAAAATTTGGGTTGCAGGTAGTGTTAACTGTAAATTTATCGACGATAAACCAATTGCTACTCGTGGTATATTCCGCAATATTACAGAAAGAAAAATAGCCGAAGCAGAAATTAGCTACGCTCTAGAAAAAGAGAAACAATTAGTAGAACTAAAATCGCGGTTTATTACTACAGCCTCCCATGAGTTTCGCACTCCTTTAACGACGATTCTCATGTCAGCTAAATTACTTGAAGAATTTGGCGATCGCGCTTCAGAAGAGAAAAAGCGCCTGTATCTCGAACGGATTCAAATTGCGACAAAACGCATGACTCAATTATTAGATGATGTCTTACTCATCGGTAAAGCCGAAGCTGGAAAAATCGAATTCAATCCTGCACCGTTACTTTTAGAAAAATTCTGTAGCGAGTTAGTAGAAGAAATTCAGATGAGCGTCAATAGTAAACATGCAATTATTTTTACGCATCAAGCGCAAGAAGTAACTGCGAACGTTGATGAAAAATTACTACGGTATATTTTAAGCAATCTACTGTCTAATGCAATTAAATACTCTCCTAAAGGTGGTGAGATCGATTTTCGCTTATCTATTGCGGCAGAAAAAGCTATTTTTCACGTCCAAGATCGAGGAATTGGTATTCCTCCTCAAGATAAAGAACAACTCTTTCATTCTTTTCATCGCGGTAGTAACGTAGAAAACATTTCTGGTACGGGTTTAGGAATGTCTATTGTCAAACAGTGCGTAGACTTACATGGTGGCGAAATCAATGTCACGAGTGAAATAGGAATAGGAACAACTTTTGTTGTAACTTTGCCATTGTAATCAGTTGTCAGTTATCAGTTGTCAGTTATCAGTTATCAGTTAGCCGTCAACCGACTACCGATTCGCAAAATCTGTAAATTTACGTAATCAGACTTTAATTTTACAAAAAATCTTAAGAGAAAATCTGGTAGTCAAATCTAACTAAGTTATGACAGGCTGTGAAAAGTCGATCTTAGCTTTTTAGTGGCAATTTATCTTCATGGAAAGGAGAAAATAGCTTGTTACCACTGATTCATCTATCACTTATCACCTCGCTAAATACACCCCATATTACTAAAATAGCTACCCAAGCACCTACAAATGCGGCTGATTTACCAGCTGTTTTACCAGCCGATACACCTTTAGTCATGTTAGCAAGCACTAAAGCGTCTGACTGGCAAAAATTAATGCGCTTTAAGCTATTTCAAAATACCTTTGCTACTGCTGCTTTTCTCCTTCCTACCGACTGGCGATCGCAATATCAAGAAATCTCTCAACTAGGCATAGGAGATAAAATAGCGTTTGCAGTTATGCCGCAAGTAGCGTCAAAGCCATTAAATTTTGATTCTAGTTTTTTGATGCTAGCTACAGTTCGGGAAACTGATAAACTAAAGTCACTAATAGAACGCAGCCAGATAAGCCAGCAACAAAAAGTTATTCAACAGCAATATAAAGGAATTAAAATTTGGCAGTGGCAATCTTCTCCTCTGCCTCAGACACCTCTTTTGTCTTCTCTAAAAGGAGAAACAACAGCACATCATAATTGTCAAAAAATAGCAGCAATATGCAAACAGGGTTTTGCGATCGCGATTTTACCGAAAGGTTATGTAGCCATAGCACCAAATCCTCGCGCGATCGAGCAACTAATCAATACTCCTAAGACTAATAGATTAGCGCAAAATCTTAATTTCCAAAAAACTAGCAGCAATCCCCTCTACAATCGGGCATTGTTTACTGTTTATCAAGATCCTGCCAAGTATATTAAATATATAGAATCCTTCTTGAAAGAATTTAATTACCCGCTGAATCCTCTAACTGCAAGTCAGATGGAACAAGTAAAAACATATAGCTTTGCTAACAGCTATATGTGGATAGAATCAGAAGGTATTCACTTACAAGCCAACAGCTATTGGCAAACCCCCAGAAAGAATATAACTAATATTACCTCAGCCGATCGCGAAAAGTTTTTGGCTCGAATTCCTGCCCCAGCTTACTCGACAGTTCTCGGAGAAAATTTAATTCAATATTGGCAAGCGATCGCTCTTATCTTTAGTTCTTCTCCCCAACTAAAAGCACAATTTAATCAATTTCAAAACTCTTTTCGGAGTGCCACAAAACTCGATATAGAGCGAGATGTTTTAAAATGGATGGATGGGAAATATGCTCTGTTCTTCTATCCCAGTCAACGAGGGGCAATTAATTCATCCTACAAAAAGTTAAATTTAGGCGTGGGTTTTTTAGTCCAGACGAGCGATCGCGCCGCCGCTGAAACTGCTTTGCAGAAACTCAATACTGCGATTGAATCTATTTCTCAAGGAGAAGCAAAAGTTAGCGATCGCCAAATTCAAAATCTTCCCGTCACCAGTTGGGAAACCAAGCAACAAAGCTTCTTAGCTTACACTTGGGTTGATAAGAACATCCTCCTCATTACCCCTGGTAACGATGCGATCGCTGAATTAATTCCCCAACCGCGCCGCCACCTCGGTAAAGACAGTAACTTTATTATCGCTACCCGTTCCTTTCCACAACTCAATCACGGCTACTTTTATCTTAACTTCGGTTCTTCCCTTGCTTGGGCGTATCATCTCGTTCCGCCTGAATCGAACAATTCAAATATGGCAATATTTAAACAAGTCATGGGTTCGATTTATAGCATCAGCGCCACCGCCTCTAGTACAGCAGAAGGCGATCGCATAGATAGCGCGATCGTTTTAGCACCAGCAAGGTGATATTCAGTTATCTGCTATTAGTGTAGAGACGCTACATGTAACGTCTCTTGTCATTTGTTATTTGTCATTTGTCATTTGTGAGTAGCTAGTCTTTACTTACGACTTACGACCTACCAATTATTCATTACCTTTCCATCTGTTGCAAAATCTCCTCTACAACATCTCTGCCTGCGGGATTATTTTGTGTAGAGTAAAGATCTTTGGCTTTGTGCAAAGATGCCTGTGCTTCAGATAAATTACCTTGACTCCAAAATGCTACGCCAAGGTTTTGATAAGATATTGCATCGTTCGGTTTGAGTTGAATTGCTTGTCTAAAAGCCGCGATCGCATCTGCAAATTTACCTTGACTACCGAGGGCAATGCCTAAGTTGTTGTATGTTTCAAAATTACGCGGATCGATTGCAAGGGCGTGTTTAAAGGCATCCTCTGCTTGGACGTACTGTTGCTGATTGCCAAAGGCAAGCCCTAAATTATTGTAGGCGTTTTCGTACTGGGGATAAATTTCAATCGCTTGATGAAAGGCTGCGATCGCTTCGGCAAATTTTCCCTGTTCGGCTAGCTCTACTCCCCGATTGTTATGCGTTGCTGCTGCTTGCAAGTTTTCTTGCGGTTTTACTTGCCCTGGTAACGTCTCTACAGCATAGATCGGCTGCATCCCTAGCATTAGCAAGCTGACTACAAATGCAGCGTGGAGTCTTATCAAGAAAGTTTGTGCTACTTTCATCGCTATCTTCTCAGCAACTCGCCCAATTTCATTGTATAACTTGGGGAGTCGGGAGTCGGGAGTCGAGAGTCGGGAGCGGTATTTTCTCCCTCAGCTCCCTCAACTCTCGAGAGCCACCTGGCGCTCCCTCAGCTTTCTTCTAGCCCCTGACTTGAGGCTTCTCTACTGAAGTTTGGGCTTTACCATTCTTAGCATTGCCGTGAGTGTGTCCGTTGCCGTTACGAGGTTGAATTACGCCATAGCCGCCGTGATTGCGTTCGTAAATGACATTAATCTCTCCGGTTTCGGCATTGCGAAACATATAGAAGTCGTGATCGACGAGTTGTAGCTGTTCTAGGGCTTCGTTCAGTGTCATCGGTGGCATAGCGAAGTATTTCGTGCGGACGACTTCGCTGGGTAATTCGGGAGTGCGATCGCCGATTAAATCCGTAACGACGGGTGGTTCTACTTCTAAGCTTGTTTTTGGCTGAGTTTTCTTGTCTTGCAGTCTTTCTTTATACTTGCGTAGCTGTCGGGCAATTTTGTCAGCGACTAAATCGATGCTGGCGTACAAGTTCTCGCTACTTTCTTCCGCTCGAATTACGGTTCCGTTGGCGTAAATTGTGACTTCTGCTGATTGTTTGGTGTTGTTCCTGGGATTGCGGGCTACTGACAAATGGACATCTACTTCAGTAGTTAGATTTTGAAAATGATTGACTGCTTTTTCAATTTTTTGATGCACGTACTCCCGAATGGCATCAGTGATTTCGATGTTTTTGCCATGGATAACAAGCTTCATATTTAACTCTCCCGATGGATACGAACCAAATTTTTGTCGGTTTAAATACAAAGCAGCAACAATTTGCTGTCATTGTTTACCTAATACAAACCGTTGTTCTGGTGTTTTGATTACTCCAGCAATTAATGGTATGGTGCGTTTAACTACCATGTCACCACGCTTCATCTGTTAACTTCGCTATTCCGATCTAGATTTACCAGTTGCACTTCCTGCCAAAAAGGGTTTGTTCCTGCTGGTAAACTACAGGTAATTCCCAGTTGGAGGGCGATCTGGGAGTTTTCCTATTGGACTCTCGATCTATCGATCGAGTATTGCGTGGCGATCGATCTTTCCTCCTTGCTCTTTGTGTGTTTCTACTCTCAAGTTAGCACTTTGTATTCTAGAAAACAGATGGGTTTTAGGTCTTTTTAATATCCTTTGCATTCCTTGACAATTCTTGATGCGAACAATCGCAAATGCAATAAAATTTGGTACAAAATACGCTTGAATTTTTCTGCGATCGCTTGTAAGTCTCCATGAAACGCCGTCAATGCTATCTCTACAATTACGGACTCGTACCTTATGCCGATGCTTGGAATTGGCAAAAGCAGTTGTTGCAACAACGCCGCCAAAATCCCGATTTACCCGATCTGCTTATTTTGCTAGAACATCCGCCAGTTTATACTTTGGGACACGGGGCGAGTTTAGATTTTTTGCAGTTTGACCTTGACAAAAGTGCGGAAGAAGTATATAGAATAGAACGGGGTGGAGAGGTGACATATCATTGCCCTGGACAGTTGGTGGGCTACCCAATTCTCAATCTACAATACCACCATAAAGATTTGCATTGGTATTTACGGCAATTAGAAGCAGTCATTATTCGCGTTTTGGCGGCTTACGGGTTGAAAGGCGATCGCATACCTGGATTAACTGGGGTATGGTTGGAAGGATATAAAGTAGCCGCGATCGGGATTAAAGTCAGTCGTTGGATTACGATGCACGGCTTTGCTTTGAATGTCTGCCCCGATATGACAGGTTTTAGTAAAATTGTCCCCTGCGGGATTGCCGATAAACCCGTAGGTAGTTTGCAAGCGTGGATTCCAGATATTCAATTAGAACAGGTGCGCTTGCAAGTTGCCAAGTCTTTTGCAGAAGTATTTGGAGTAGAGTTGGTAGAAAAACAGGGACTTGGAGATACTGTGTATCAGTCAATCTCCTCCTAGTATGACAGCATCTATGCTATCATGCCAGGATGACAGTTAGAATTGTAGTTGACACAAGTGTAATTATTAGCGCATTAATCAGTTCAACAGGGGCAAGCAGAGAACTTCTCAGAAGATGTTTACAGAGAAGATATCAACCATTGATGGGTAATGCTTTATTTTGCGAATACGAACAAGTCATTAATAGAAGTGAGGTCTTGCGCTTGTGTCCCTTATCAACAGAGGAAGTACAAACGCTTATAGCTGCATTTATGAGTGTTTGCGAGTGGACGCGCATTTACTATTTATGGCGACCTAATTTAAAAGATGAAGCAGACAATCATCTGATTGAGTTAGCTATTGCTGGCAATGCTCGGATTATTGCTACTTACAATATCAAAGATTTTAGGCAACCCCAACTCATCTTCCCCGAACTTTCAATCAAAAAACCAGACGAAATTATCAACCTTGTTTAGGAGAAACTTATGGCTACTTTGACAATTCGCTTGCCTGACGACAAACATGAACGATTAAAAGAGCTAGCAAAAAGAAGGAATATCAGCGTTAATAAGTTAATAGAAGAACTTTCAACTATTGCTTTAGCCGAATTTGATGCAGAAACTCGATTTCGAGTTATGGCAGCTAAAGGAAGTGTAGAAACTGGTCTTGCTTTACTTGATAAACTTGATTTTAAGTTAGCCGAAACCTGAAGAGAATATGCCTAAAATTCGCACTATTCAGATAGTAGATTATACCCCTCAATGGGCAGTAACTTTTAGCGAACTCAAGCAAGTCCTTTGGAGTAAACTTGGTAATTTAGTACGAAATATCGAACATATAGGCAGTACTTCAGTTATAGGACTAGCAGCTAAGCCAATTATCGATCTCGATATTATTATCGAATCTAACGCTCTACTACCCACAGTTATTAGCTGTTTGCAAGAACTAGGATATTGGTACGAAGGGGACAAGGGAATCAAAGGTAGAGAAGCATTTGCACGTAAAGATAATGATGTTCCTGACGATGGTACGGGTAAGATTTGGCAGAACCATCACTTATATGTTTGCCCGCAAGATAGCGAAGCCTTAGCAAGACATTTGACTTTTAGAGATTATTTGCGATCGCATCCGCAAGAGGCTTTAGCTTACGGAGAATTAAAACGTCAATTAGCACAACAATTTCCTCACGATATCGATGCTTATCTTGAAGGTAAATCGCCATTTATTGAGGAAATTATGCAGCAGGCTAGAATAACGTAAGTCTGCCTATCGATTATGGTCTAAATCTGGATTTAATCGGCTCAGAAACGTCCGCAATCTATCGCTTCTCGGACTAACTAAAACTTCCCGTGGCGATCCTTGTTCTTCAATTTGTCCTTGGTGTAAAAACATCACGCGGTTGGCGACTTCCCGTGCAAATAACATTTCGTGGGTGACGACGATCATTGTCATTCCATCGGCGGCGAGTTGTTGCATTACCCGCAAAACTTCCCCTACCAATTCTGGATCTAAGGCACTGGTGGGTTCGTCGAATAACATTATCTGGGGATTCATACACAAACTACGAGCGATCGCCACTCGTTGTTTTTGTCCGCCTGAAAGTTGTTCGGGATAGGCGCTGGCTTTTTCATACAAACCAACTTTTTCTAAATATTGTGCCGCAAGTTGGGCGCTGTCTTGTTTCGATTTTCCCAATACCTTTTGCTGTGCCAAAGTTAAGTTATCTAATACGCTGAGGTGAGGGAACAAGTTAAATTGTTGAAACACCATCCCAACTTGCGATCGCAGTTGGCGCAACACGTTGCGGTTGAGGGTAGGACGTGATATATCAATATCATTGACAACTAAACGTCCCCCATTAATGGCTTCTAAGCGGTTGAAGCAGCGTAGTAGAGTACTTTTGCCACAACCAGAAGAACCAATAATCGCGACGACTTCACCGCGATGAATCTCACCGCTAATTCCTTTAAGGACTTTCAAAGCACCGAAGTTCTTCTCTACACCTTCAAATGCGATCGCGGGGCTAGCACTGTTCATACCTGCGTTGGAAGTGGGTTGAGTTGGTTACAGGGTATTTTAATTCCACTCCATTTGATTGTATTCTATGGCACAATACTCTGGTGCAGAAGGGGATACAAGGAAGTTTAACGCCCTGCTCCAAGTGGAGATGGTGCAGAAAGGGGAAGGAAATGATGGCTGGGCTGAGTGTTATCCGTTGGTTGCGTCGGAGTTTGATTGTCAGCTTGTGCTGTTTGCTGCTGCTAATTACGGGCTGCGGTGCTGAGTCTGGTACGGCTGGGGCGGGGAAAACGTTAACCGTGGGAACTGAACCTGCTTTTCCACCGTTTGAATTTCAGGGCGCAAATGGGGAGTTGCAGGGTTTTGATATCGATTTGATGAATGCGATCGGTAAAGCGGCTGGATTTGCGGTAAAGTTTCAGAGTTTGCCGTTTGATGGGTTGATTCCGGCTTTACAAGGACGTACAATCGATGCGGCAATTAGCGGTATGACAATTACCGAGGAGCGATCGCAAACGGTTGATTTTTCGCGTCCCTATTTTAGGGCTGGTTTGGCGATCGCAGTTCGTAGCGATAATCAAGATGTCACGAGTTTAGATAGTCTAAAAAATAGAAATATTGCCGTTCAAATTGGTACGACTGGAGCAGATACGGCGAAGAAGATTCCAGGGGCAAAGATCCGCAGTTTTGATTCTGCACCTTTGGCTTTACAAGAATTGAGAAATGGAAACGTAGACGCAGTTATTAACGACGCACCTGTCACTTTATATGCAATTAAAACTGCTAATCTTCAAGGAATTAGAGTCGTCGATCAATTATTAACAGAAGAATTTTACGGGATTCCAACAGCACAGAATTCTCCCAATTTAGAATTAATTAATCGTGGTTTGGGAACAATTCTGGATAATAAAACGTATGCTCAAATTTATCAGAAGTGGTTTAATGCCGAACCGCCCCCCTTACCAGAGCGATCGCCCTATGCCAGACAAACTGGTGGTGCATCGGGACTATTAGCTGGACTTAATATTATTGTTGCTGCCATTCCCACTTTATTGAGTGGTGCTGTTGTCACTATTTTACTAACAGCTGTGACTGTATTTTTAGGAATGGTGAGCGGTTCTTTATTGGGAATTGCCAGACTATCTAGTCTCATTCCTTTACGTTGGGTAGCTAGGGCTTATATCGATTTTTTCCGAGGTACGCCACTATTAGTACAAATTTTCATGATTTACTTTGGCTTACCTGCGATCGCTCAAGAAATTGGCTTTACTTTCACTCTCAATCGCCTTGCAGCAGCGGTACTTGCTTTAACTTTAAATAGTGCGGCATATATTGCCGAAATTGTGCGGGCAGGGATTCAATCAATCGAACCAGGGCAAGCTGAAGCAGCGGAATCTTTGGGTTTGAATTCTACTCAAGCCATGCGTTACATCATATTTCCCCAAGCTTTTCGCCGGATGTTACCGCCGTTAGGTAATGAGTTTATTACTCTACTAAAAGATACGAGTTTGGTAGCAATAATTGGGTTTGAAGAATTGTTCCGTAAAGGACAACTGATTGTAGCTAGTAACTATCGTGCTTTTGAGATTTATGCGGCTGTAGCGATTATTTATTTGTGTTTAAATTTGTTGTCTTCTCAAGGGTTTTCTTGGTTGGAGAAGCGGTTTAATCCCGCAGCTCGGCAAAAGCAGCGAACTGCTAAGGTAGGTTAGGAAGTTTATCACCTTTTCGCGCTACGATACTTCCAAGGAGCGACAAATTGAGAATCGCTCCATACGCCTTGATTTTGCTTTTGTGCTTGAGTTGCTGCTCGTTCTACAACTGCGGCGCTGGGGCAGTTTTTTAAGTAGGGTGCGTAGACTAATACCAATCCTTCCCGCGCCAAAACTTCTTGGACTAAAGTACCGTCGCCTAAACGCACTTCGCTCACTTTTCGCCCGTAGCGATCGCTATCTGTAATGGTTAAATTAACGCGATCGCCGCCTTGTTGAATTAATTTTTGTAACCGCTGCTGCGATCGTAATCCCCATTTAAATTGATCTACATCTACGCGGCTTTGACTGTTTCTTTCCTTTATAGAATGGGGTATCTCCGGTGCATCCACGCAAGCAAAACGGACGGTAAACTCATCACCCTTAGCATTCACTACCCTTATAGTATCGCCATCACTCACGCGCTTAACCGAGTATGCAGCAGTTCTATAACCTGACTGACATCCCCCCAAGCACAAAATAAAAATAATTGTTAATAAATATGGTAATAGCTTGCGGATGGTCATTGGTCATTTGTTATTGGTTATTGGTTATTTGTAAGAGAACTATATATTTCTCTTTTCTCTTCACTACTGACTACTCACTCTCTTCTGATTTAAGTTAATCTAAAATCCAAAATCTAAAATCTAAAATTCAATGACTCTAGTAATTGGTTTAATTAGCGGTACGTCGGTTGATGGCATAGATGCCGCTTTGGTAAATATTACAGGCAGAACTGACGATATCGCAGTAGAACTTTTAGCAGCAAACACATATCCTTATCCTACTCAGTTACAAGCGCAGATTTTAGCACTTTGTAAAGGTGAAGCCATCTCAATGCCTCAACTAGCAGCTTTAGATGATGCGATCGCATTTTGTTTTGCTCAAGCCGCCCAAAACATTCAAGCCGGACATCCCCCCGCCGAACTAATTGGTTCCCACGGACAGACTGTTTATCATCAACCACCCTTCTCCTCAGTACGGGCGCACAGCCTTGCGCCCCTGCCAACTCCTCACTCCTCACTCGGCTACAGCCTTCAACTCGGACGTGGAGCTGTTATTGCTCAATTTACGGGAATTCCAACCGTAAGTAATTTTCGGGCGGCGGATATTGCCGTAGGAGGTCACGGAGCGCCTTTAGTGCCAAAAGTCGATGCCTACTTACTCAGTCACCTGCATGAGGCGCGATGCGTTCAAAATCTCGGTGGAATTGGAAATTTAGCTTATCTTCCTCCCCGCACCCACCCTGACTGGGAAGTGAAAGTAAGAGGTTGGGATACGGGACCAGCTAATACTTTATTAGATTTAGCAGTACAGCAATTAACTGATGGCGCGCAAACTTACGATCGCAATGGCAATTGGGCAGCTAGCGGCACTCCCTGCCATCCTCTCGTAGAACAATGGCTCAGTCAAGATTTTTTTCATCTACCACCACCCAAATCCACGGGACGGGAGTTATTTGGCTGGGAATACCTGCAACAATGTTTAGCAGATGCTCAAAATTATCAATTGAATGCAGCCGATCTGCTAGCAACTTTGACAGAGTTCACTGTCGCGTCAATCGTGCATAGCTATCGGACATTTTTACCGCAAATGCCTGCGCGAGTCTTTTTATGTGGTGGTGGTAGTCGAAATTTATACTTAAAGCAACGATTGCAAATTCATCTAGAAGTACCAGTCTTAACAACAGATGAAGCAGGATTGAATGCTGATTTCAAAGAAGCGATCGCTTTTGCAGTTCTAGCCTACTGGAGACAACAAGGCATACCTGGCAATCTACCTCAAGTCACTGGAGCAAAGCAAGCAGTTTTGTTAGGTGAGGTTGTTGGTAATTGGTAATGGGTAATTGGTAATGGGTAATTGGTAATGGGTAATTGGTAATGGGTAATTGGTGCGTGAAATAGTTCTCACTCCTGATTCCTGTACGAGCGGGTTTAACCGCACAATTTTTGGTTTTATACAACTATCCTCAAAAAAACTCGTCCCTACGATTTCCTGTCTGCTGATAACTGATAACTGACAACTGATAACTGATAACTGATAACTGATAACTGATTTTGGGAAGAATATGGATAACGGCTAAATGCCACAAATTTTTGCCGTGGTGGAACCATCATTCATGCGAGATCCCAATCTCAACCGCATTCTTGCCAATCGCTATCAACTTCAAGAGATACTTGGAGCGGGGGCAATGGGACAAGTCTATCTTGCCCACGATAAATTATTGGGAGGGGTTCCCGTTGCTATAAAGTTACTGAGTATATCGACTCATAATAAAAAACTTCGCGTGCAGGAACGTTTTGAACAAGAGGCGAAAACCTGTGCTATTTTGGGTCAAAAAAGTATTCATATCGTCCGCGTAATGGATTACGGCGTAGAGGATAATGGTACGCCGTTCTACGTGATGGAATACTTAAAAGGAAAAAACTTGAGCGATGTGATTCGCACTTATGCTCTATCTTTCCCGAGATTTTTGAGTATCGGACGGCAAATCAGTCTTGGTTTAGAGTGCGCTCACCAAGGAATTCCAGTTGACGGAAAAACCTATCCGATTATCCATCGAGATATTAAACCGAGTAACGTCTTGTTAATCCAAGATAATAGTTTGGGAGAGTTGGCAAAACTTTTAGACTTTGGTATTGCTAAGTTACTCCAAGCAGATAGCAGTCAAACTCGATACTACATGGGAACGTTTGCTTATTCTTCCCCAGAACAAATGGAGGGTAGCGAGCTTACCAATCGCTCGGATATTTATAGTTTGGGCGTAATGCTATTTGAGATGCTGACGGGTAATATCCCAATTCAAGCCAACACTGACTCTTTTGGGGGTTGGTTCAAAGCTCATCACTATCAACCGCCTCGTTCTTTTGAGACATCCGAACCAAAATTTCCAATTCCGCCAGCAGTGAAAGATTTGGTCATGAGCTGTTTGGCTAAAGCACCAAGCGATCGCCCTCACAGTGTCAGTGAAATTATCAAAGTTTTTACCCTCCTCGAACAGCCGCGAAATAATTCTTTACCTTCAAATAGCTCGTCTCTTGCAGTAAAAACGCCGAGTAGTACTATCGAGTCAGGTAATACAGTTGTTTCACCGCAGCACGGTCAACTCACCACAGATACTATTTGTCGGCTGACTCGTTGGCCCCAAAATAAACCGATTGCGGATATCGTTTTTCCTCAAGCAATACAAATTAACGGTGAAGATGTCACTGCTTTATGGGTGATGTTATCCCAAACAGAAGTTAACAAACGCTTGGTTAACAGAACCTACAACCAATTCTTATTTATCACCTCACCTTCTCCCATGATGCTATGGCTGACCGTCCTCTACCATCGCACTCATGGAACAAAATGGTTGCCCTATTATCTAGATTTAAAAAATCCTCAAAATCGAGACTTAATCCAATCAATCGGTATTAAGGGATGTTATCGCGTCCTCTTATTTGCCCGCGAAGCTCCCCAACAAGCTAGTTCTTGTTTGTTGATTAATGTTGCCTCTAGTCAAAGATTATTATTGCAACAGTGGTACATTCTCAGTCAGTCTTCCAATATTAATGGCGATTCGCAGTTGAGTAAAAGTCTGCTCAAGCAGGAATACGAAAAAATCAAACCGCAAATTTTGATGAAGTTGGAAGCTAGTGTTTGATAGTCAGTTATCAGTTATCAGTTATCAGTTATCAGTTATCACTCACTACTCACTACTCACTACTCACTACTCACTACTCACTTCTTTTGACAAAGTAACAAACCGAACCATTGCTTAGTATCTGTCCAAGTTTTGACTGAAATTAAACCTTGTGCCTGTAACTGCTGTTGTAGAGTTGTAAGATTAAATTTACGGGAAATTTCAGTTCTGATTGTTTCTCGATTGGCAAATTCAACTGTTAAATTGAGCGATCGCATTTGTACGGTTTGCGATCGCAAACTTCTCAAGTGCATTTCAATTTGATGTTCGGTTTCGTTATAAAATGCCCAATGCTCGAAATGTTGCAGCTCGAAATTACTATCATAGCGCCAGTTTAAATGTTGCAGCATATTCAGGTTAAATGCTGCCGTGACTCCTTGGCGATCGTTATAAGCAGCTTCCAAAACTGACTTCGACTTTTGCAAATCTACCCCTAGCAGGAAGTATTCACCGACTTCAAGTGCTGCAAAAATTCGTGCAAAAAACTCATCGGCTTCGATAGGAGTCAAATTGCCTAAAGTACTACCAATAAAACAGATCGTACGGCTGGGTAATTGAGACGGTACGAGCCGCTCTAATGCGAGTTCGTACGTACTAGCCAGAGCGCGAACTTTGAGTGTGTGATAGTCTGCTAAGAGTTGTCTAGCACTGCTTTCTAATATCCCTGCACTGACATCTACTGGAACGTAATGTAGCGGATAGCCTAATTTGTGATAGGCGTTCAAAAGCAGGCGCGTTTTGGTCGAGCTACCGCTACCCAATTCGACAAGTTCGCCAGCACCTGTTAGCCGAGCGATTTCAGTCGCATATTTTTGCAAGATGGCTGTCTCGGTGCGAGTTAAGTAATACTCTGGCAATTCGCAAATTTGCTCGAATAACTGCGAACCTCGGTCGTCGTAGAAGTAACGCGGTGGGAGTGTTTTAGGCGTTTGAGTTAATCTCGCGATCGCGTCTTTACCTTCAGTTAGTCGGCTAGTGGCGATCGCGGCTGGATCGATGAGATTCTCTATCTGCAAGCGTTGCTCGATTGAAGGGGAATAGATATTGCTTGCAGCCTCAAATATGGACACGCTCAACCTCCGTCAAATTCAAACATACCAAATCGCGATCGCTTACCTGCAATAGTCTGCGACCTTCAGCAGTAAAACACAAAGCCAGTTAGCAAAAAATCATGCTGGAGTCAGATTAACTCAGCTAGTGCCAATTCCTTATGCATTTTCTCACGAAATTGTCAGTTATCAGAAGTGAGTAGTGAGTAGTGAGTAGTGAGCAGTGAGTAGTGAGTAGTGAAGCAGCGGGCGTGGAGGAAACCTCCACGACATTAGCTGCGTAGTAGTGAATGGGGTGTAGGGTGTAGTGACCAATGACAAATAACTAATGACAAATAACTAATGACAATTAATCTTTCGCACACCGAAACCCTGCCAAAATTTGTCGTACGCCTGGATGATACCAGTTGCGGAAACTTGCCCGTAACGCCCAAGGACGAGTCGCCCAACTTCCACCTTTGAGAACTTGATGCTGTCCGTCAAAATAAACTTGAGAATAACCAACATAGGGATAACTCACAAAACCCTCGTAGCCTTCAAATACAGAACTCGTCCACTCCCAGACATTGCCTAACATATCATCACAGCCATAAGCACTACGACCCTTTGGATAGGAGTTGACTGGTGTTGTTTGAGCGATCGCGTAATTATGATTGCATTGCTCTAGATTTGGCATGACTTCTCCCCAAGGATAGGTGCGACAAAGACTATTTATCTCATCCCAACTAGCGGCTTTTTCCCACTCTGCTTCTGTAGGTAAGCGTTTGCCAGCAAATTTGGCATAAGCTTGGGCTTCGTACCAACTCACACCGCAAACAGGGTGGTTTTCCCACTGCGGATCTTCTAACCAGTAAAGGGGTTGAGTTGCTTTTTCCTGTTGCAGCCATTGCCAACCATTATCCGACCACCACGCTGGATTTTGATAGCCTCCCGCTTTCATAAACAGGCGATATTCAGCGCAGGTTACAGGGTAGCGATCGATCCAGTAAGCGTCCAAATAAACTTGATGTGCTGGACGTTCGTTATCTAAAGCTTCAATTGCATTACTTCCCTGCTCGAAGTAGCCAGCAGGGATTTGTATCATTTTTGAGTGAGTAGTGAGTAGTGAAGCAGCGGGCGTGGAGGTTTCCTCCACGACATTAGCTGCGTAGTAGTGAGTAGTGAGTGGTGAGTGGTGAGTTAATTGTGAATTGTGAATTGTGAATTGTGAATTGGTAGTTGGTAACTGGTCACTGATAACTGATAACTGTAATAAGAATGCGATCGTCTCGCAATGCTGGCTTTCGTGTTGCAGCATCCAGCGCCAGAGGCGTTCGTGTCGATCTATATCTATGGTTTCGAGGACTTGCAAAACTTCCTGTCTGACTGTATCGAGATAGTGGTGGATGACAGCTTTATTTGGTAGTTTGACGCGATCGCATTTCGGTAAACCATCAGCCATAAACAGGCGGCGATGTTCGGGAAATAGCGGTGCTAGTCCTACATTACGTTCTCGCAGCCATAGGGATTCTGTATAAGCAATATGACCGAAATGCCAACCAACGGGGCTAAAGTCAGGATGTGCTTGAGCGCAAAAAGCTGCCTCATCTACTTGAGCGAAAATAGCCAAAGTTCCCTGACGGCACTCCTGAAGCCATTCTCTAATTCGATCGCGTCGCTGCTGGGGGCGATCGCAATTCGTGCTAAATTGAATCGATCTGGATTTCAAGATCTTCTCCTACGCTGACGATGCTATGTTCTGGTATAGAATGCCAGTCACCCGTAAATAAAGGTTCGGAGGCAATAATGACTGCTGCTGGAAATGTTGAGTCGTCTCGCAGCCAGTAGAGTGAGGGAGACATGCGATCGCTGGCAAAGCGAGAGGCAATGAGGCGTTTTCCGTCACTTATCAGCAAATTGGCAGAAGCTCTAGTCTGACAAGATTCTGCCAATGTATCAAGGTGATTTAAGGTGGCTGATAATGCTTGCTCTAAACTCGTTGAAGGATTGGCTTGTACTTCATCGAGTAGTAATGCAAATATATGTTCTGAGTCGGTACTGCCTTTAATTGCCTGATAAGCAAAATCGCTGAGGCGATCGCGGATCGGACGATAGATGGTTTGGCGAAAATTCTCCACTCTGCCGTTATGGACGCACAAAAGTTTCTGTTTGTCAAATGGTTGGCAGTTACTCAAATCTACTGCTTGTCCTAGCGTAGCACTGCGAACGTAGGCAAGTATGCAGCCCGACTCGGCATAACGACTCAAACTAGGAAGATTGACATCGTTCCAAATTGGCAGGACGCTTTTATAGGTAAACGGATTAGTATCGCGCTGGGCATGATACCAACCTACTCCAAAGCCGTCTGCATTTAGCAATCCAGAATTCATCTCGCGGGGTTGATAGCTTTGGACGATCAGCGAGTGTTCTGGTTTGTACAGTAGTTTTTCTAGCGATATAGGCGTACCGAGGTAGCCAAGTAAACGGCACATACTCAGGTTTTGATGCTTGCGTTAGAGTCGATCTTCGGCTTTCTAGCTGAGGATTTCATGAGTGTTAGCTAAATTTCTCCTGACAGCCAGAAAAGCTAAATTTTACACAGTTTTATATTCTAACTTGCGATCGCCATTCGTGACATACGATTGGCTATTACTATTTGAGGTGAGGCTGATGGCAAACGCAATTATGGTAGTTTTTCCCTATCGCTACCAGCAGACGTGGGTATTTGACAATGACAGCACTCACGATATCAAAAAAATTTATAGAATATGGAGAATTAAAGGCGATCGCTACTAATCAAAAATACTGCTCTCTCCGAAAAACCTACAGCAAAAAATGCTTTCAATAGGTTATTAGTAAGAATAAGAATGAACCAAGGTGGGCATTGCCCACCTTACTCAAACGACAAATGACCAATGACTATTGACTATTGAGCAACTGCGTTACTTCTGCGTGTGCTAGCACAACGGCTGGCTCTTGCTGAAAGGCATTGTAGTATCTTCTAGCAAACTCATCACCCTCTTCAGATGGTGTCAGTAACGTACGGGTATATGCGATCAATTCTCTAATAATATCCACCGTGACTGGCTCATCTGCTTGTAGCATTTCATCAATTTGCACGATTAATTCAGAGATGCGATGCAGCCAAGCAAATTGTTCGCGATCGATCGCTAATTGTAGCAGTTCTCCACTCGATACTCTCCCACTTACTTGTTCGTAGGCAATGCGTTCGGTGTCTAATAGTACACGATGCAGATAAAGCAACTTGTTCCGCAGATCGCGCAAGTATTGATGCTGATGTATTCGTTGTAGCAATTTGTGAGAAGTCAATGGAATCCATCCTCCCGTTACGATAATCTTCAGTCTTTGAAATCTTTTTTGCTGCGGTATTTATGACAGGTAGAATTTAGCTGCTAACGATTTCTTTTGACATATAGCCAATTGCTACTTAGAGTTGATGAGAGAGCGAATCGCTACTTTCTTATCGCTAACATTCCATCTATCCGTCTCCTAAAAGTTTTGCGTTTGAGCTTCAGTATTCTTTGTTGGAGTTTTTTTGTAGTGGTAAACCAGAATTAGCATCATTATAATTGATGCCTCTTATATATGACTAGTCATATAGTAGCATGAGATTAGATCGGTAGTAAAAGATGGGGATTTACTACTTTATATACAGAAAACCGTATGTCATTAGCACACGCAATTTTAGGATTTCTCCTACAAGCGGAGAGAACGGGTTACGACCTGAAGACAAGCTGCTTCGATCGCTGCATTACTCACTTATGGTCGGCAGATCAAGCCCAAATATACAGAACCCTCGATAAACTGGTAGAGCAAGGATGGATTACCTATACAGTCGAGTTTCAACGCGATCGCCCCAACCGTAAAGTGTACAGCGTTACAGAAACTGGAAAAGCCGAATTAATGCGGTGGCTGCAAAACCCCCAACCCTTACCAACAGTACGAGATCCCCTACCGATTCAGTTATTTTTTGCCGCCTGGTTGCCGAATGAAGCTACGATCCATTTATTAGAACAACAGTTGGCGGCACGACGGCGGAAGCTAGCTGAATGCACTCAGATTGAACTACCGATGCTAGATGACCCCCTAGCAAGCCGCGAACAGTTGATGCAACGACTGGTATTAGAGCTAGCAATCGGCAAAGAACAAACTTATATTGATTGGTTGAAGACAGCGATCGAGGTACTGAGTCAGGATAACCGATGTCAAAATGAGCGATCGCTCAATTGCTCGTCGCCAGCAGCAATTCTCGATACACCCGCGTAAGGTCTGCCAATTGATAATGAGCGTTTAAACCACTAGGGTTAGGCAATACCCAAACAGTTGCGCCAGACAATAGCTCGTCTTGTCTTCCGATAACAGCCTGGGGTCGCTCGAGTGCCGTCCGATAAGCACTGATACCCAAAATAGCTAAAAATTGCGGTTGATATTGTTTTATCTTCACTGCTAATTGTTGTTGACCGAGGATCAATTCTTCAGCTTTTAACTCGTCTGCCCTAGCCGTAGCCCGTGCGACAATATTAGTTAAACCATAGCCAAACTTGAGTAGATCGCGGTCTTCAAACGGTGACAGCAACGATTGGGTAAAACCTGCGGCGTGAAGCGATCGCCAGAAGCGATTACCTGGGCGGGCAAAATGATGTCCGACAGCAGCACTGTAGAGACTAGGATTAATCCCGCAAAATAAAACAGCTAGATTTGGCGCAATAATATCTGGAACCATGCGCCCGTATGCCGCTTGAATCTCCTCCTTGGTGGGTTTGCGCTGCACGATCTCTTAATATCAAATCCGACTAATCAACCATGATACCTTGAGGGCGGGTTTATCCAGATCCTCATGAGAGTATAAAACTTTTGGTGAACCCGTCCCTACGATACGATCTTCTTGGCGTGACCTAAAATCGGATTTTGACCCCAACGCGATCTAACAATGCATCGTACCTTTATCCCTGGCATTACTCTACCCTTGGAACAATCCGCACCCGCTTGGTGGTTTGCCTTTGTAGGTAACAAACTACTCGTACATCAGGAAGGAGCAACCAACCAAATCCCCCAACTCACCAGTTTAGAAGAAATTGGCTTAACTCCGATACGAACCCAATTTCTCGGTACGCTATGCGATCGCCCCTGCTACTGTGCCGAACTCCCCAAGGATATATCTACCCCTACGGGCATGACATTACAAGGGCTGCGAGAATTATACGGCACGTTGGACGAAGATTTATTTGTCCTGAGCGGTCGTGCGATTCAAATTGTCGAATGGAATCGCACCCATCAGTACTGCGGCTACTGCGCCACTCCCACCACCCAATTATCCCACGAACGGGCAAAACGCTGTCCTAACTGCGGCTTAGTCAATTATCCCCGCCTCTCACCTGCGATAATCGTCCTCATCTCTCGCGGCGAAGAGTTATTATTAGCCCGCGCTCGTAGATTTCCACCCAAAATGTATAGTATATTAGCTGGATTTGTCGAACCAGGCGAATCCTTGGAAGAAACTGTCGTGCGAGAAGTGCGTGAGGAAGTCGGGATTGAAGTAAAAGACATTCGCTATTTTGGTTCCCAACCTTGGCCCTTTCCCAATTCGCTAATGATTGGGTTTACAGCCACCTATGCTAGTGGTGAAATTGCGATCGAACCAGAAGAGTTAGTGGACGCTGGTTGGTTTCACAAGCATAACCTACCACCGATACCGCCAAAGTTGAGTATTGCCCGCAAGTTAATCGATTGGTTTGTCTCGACGCACTAAGAATAATTGTTTTGACTATTGATTGGTTTATTTCAACTTACTGAAAATAATTGTTTTGACGTTTGTACGGCAGTTTTAGCAGATAGATCGATCGCCCCTAGCAGAAATTTTTGGTCAAAACCCGCCCCTACGCATCAACGTTAGACTAGATAACTGGTAGCTCACCTATAACCCATGACTATTTTTACGCTGCGATCGGTTAAAAAAGACTTTGGCATCAAGGAAATCTTGAAAGATGCTAGCTTTAGCCTAGACGAAGGCGATAAAGTCGGGCTAATTGGGGTGAATGGCTCTGGTAAATCAACCTTACTCAAAGCGATCGCAGGACTGGAATCAATAGATAGCGGTGAGATTTGGGTAAATTCGGGAGCTAAAATTGTCTACCTACCCCAACAGCCAAATTTAGATGAAAACCATACCGTTTTAGAACAAGTGTTTGCTGATGGTGGCGAACAAATGGCGCTAGTACGGGAATATGAAGAGATTTCCGATAAACTGGCGCACGGACACGGCGATCTTGACAAGCTAATGGCGCGGCTGTCGAACTTGTCTCAGCAGATTGAAGCGGCGGGGGCTTGGGAAGTAGAAACTAATGCCAAAGCCATTCTTAGCCAGCTAGGAATTGAAGACTTTGATGCTAAGATTGGCAATCTTTCTGGTGGCTATCGCAAGCGAATTGCTCTAGCATCAGCTTTACTGTCCCAACCAGATGTATTATTGATGGACGAGCCAACAAACCATTTAGATGCGCTATCAGTTGAGTGGTTGCAGAGTTATTTAACTCGGTTTCGCGGTGCATTGTTACTAATTACTCACGATCGCTATTTTTTGGATCGGGTGACAAATCGGATTATCGAGATCGATCGCGGCGACCTTTATACTTATTCCGGCAACTACGCTTATTATCTAGAGAAGAAGGCAGAAGCAGAAGAAGCAGCTGGTAGCAGCCAGCGCAAGCACGCTGGAGTATTGCGACGAGAGTTGGAATGGTTGAAACGGGGACCGAAAGCCCGTAGCACTAAGCAAAAAGCCAGGATCGATCGCATCCATGACATGCAGGCGCGGGAATTTAAGCAAGTGCAGGGTAAGGTAGAAATTTCTACCCCAGGTCGGCGAATTGGTAAGAAAGTAATTGAGTTGGAGAATATTAGTAAGTCATACGGCGATCGCACTCTCATCAAAGACTTTACATATACGTTCAATCCCGACGACCGAATTGGCATTATTGGTAGTAATGGTGCGGGTAAATCGACGCTAATGGACATTATTACCGGACGAGTGCAGCCCGACTCCGGCGCAGTAGAAATTGGTTCTACGATTCATATTGGTTATTTCGACCAACATTCCGATGATGTAATTTTGAATGAAAACCAGCGAGTTATTGAATATTTGAAAGATGTAGCAGAATTGGTACAAACATCTGACGGTAGCGTCATTACGGCTTCTCAGATGTTGGAACGGTTTCTGTTTCCACCCAACCAGCAATACGCACCAATTCACAAGCTTTCTGGTGGAGAAAAGCGACGACTGTTTTTGTTGCGGGTGCTGATGAGTGCGCCAAATGTATTGATTTTGGACGAACCGACAAACGATTTAGACGTACAAACGCTAGCTGTATTAGAAGAGTATTTAGAAGAGTTTAACGGTTGCGCGATCGTTGTCTCGCACGATCGCTATTTTCTCGATCGTGTGGTAGAAACTATTTTTGCGATCGAACCTAGTGGAAATCTGCGTCAATATCCAGGCAATTACTCAGTATATCTAGACTACAAGCAAGCTGAAGAGAACGAAGAAAAGGAAATAAGTCAAAAGCCAAAAGTCAAAAGTCAAAATTCTTCCCCCACTTCCCACTCCTCACTCCCAACTCCCGCAGCCAATCCGACTCCTGCACCCAAATCGCGTAAGCTATCTTTCAAAGAAAAGCGAGAATACGAAACGCTTGAGACTCACATTCCCGCAATGGAAGCGCAAAAGGAAGAGTTGGAGAAGGTGTTTTACAACAATCCTCCCAGCGATTTTACCGAAATGCAACAGCTATCCGAGCAGTTGGCTCAGTTAGTACACGCGATCGATACGGCGACCGAACGTTGGTTAGAACTAGCAGAACGGGAAAATTAAAAAATGTACGCGATCGCAGTCGAATACATTTGGAGTACATTTAGCCTAAAACAACGGAGAGGGTGAGATTCGAACTCACGGACCTTTTGGGTCATCCGATTTCAAGTCGGACGCAATCGACCACTCTGCCACCTCTCCCAATTAGCTATTAGCATTTAGCTATTAGCTGTTAGCCAGATAGAAAAGCTAATAAATAATAGCACATTCTGTTTTCTATGCAGGCTGCACGACCTGACTTTGCTGTTGATAGAGAATTTGCTCTGATACCACTCGCTCGTCTCGATCTACCCAGATGAGAGACACTTGAGACACTATCCCAGATTGCAGGTAGACTAAGGAAAAATTACGCTGGCGATCGCTTCCATGTTCTACGATTCTAGGTACGCTAGCAGCATTGAAGTAAACTGTATCTTTGGCAACATGAATTGGTTTACGTAAATACTTCTGAGTGTGGCGTAATTTATGGTGCATATGACCAAATGTAACCAGAGGAATCTTTTTTCCGGTGACACGAGTTTGGGCGATCGCTGCTCTAAAGTCTGGATCGCCAAAGTCACCTCCTAAAGGCTGCCAGTCCTTTCCGCAAGGGTCTTCAGGGCAATCGCCTAATCCCGACGGTCCGTTATGTCCGAGAAAAATCACTGTCTCATAGGCGGTGTTATTAGCTGCTGCTACAATTCGTGCAGTTGACTCCTCAAAGTTTGTCACGCTAAACCGTTCTTGATAAAAATCTTCGTTTTTCCAGACCGAACCACCCCAAGTAAACGGACGGCTACCGACAACAGATAAGTTTAATTCGGGAAAGTCCAGTTTGCCATAGCCAACATGGGCTGCTCCAAATAAATCTATTTGTTCTTGCACCCAGTCTTCTTTTTTCCGGTCGTAGGGACACTTCTGACGACCCCACGCAGTAGCGGTATACCAAGCGTCATGGTTGCCAAACACCGCTGCTTTAGGGAGATCGAGATCGGCGATCGCTTTGACCACATCTACTGATTCATTGCCGTAGTCACCTACGAATAATACAAGGTCAATGCCTAGTTTTTGCAGCGCGATGCCATCTGCTACTTCCCATTGGTCGTGTATATCACCGACAACTGCAATAACGATTGTTTGATTCTGCTTGCTTTGACTGCTCATGCTTCATTCCTTGCCTTCTTTATCCAGCATAGAAAAGCATGACGGCTTTTGGTACTGTCTTTAGATATTAGCGCCATTCTCATTCTATTTTGAAGCTCTATCAGCTTGATAGAAGCGATCGCTGTCTCTGAGGAGCGACTATTGATAGAAAGCCGCAATTTCTTATCTCGCTCCTGTTGATTTTGGTAGAAAATACTATAATTACAGAAGACCATAAGCTGTAAGTGTTACCTATCCGAAGCGTGTTTACAACTGCGATCGCCCAAAACAACCCAACCCGTGAAATACCTGTAGACTTGTTTGCAGCAATTCACGCTTTAAAACAAGAGCTGAATGCTGTAATTCTGGCGCATTATTATCAAGAGCCAGATATTCAAGACATTGCCGATTATATTGGCGATTCTTTAGGATTGGCTCAACAAGCGGCGAAGACTGACGCTGATGTTATTGTCTTTGCTGGCGTTCATTTCATGGCAGAAACAGCCAAAATTCTCAATCCCAATAAACTCGTACTTTTACCAGATTTAGCAGCAGGTTGTTCTTTAGCAGATAGTTGTCCTCCTCAGGATTTCGCCGCTTTTAAAGCAGCACACCCAGACCATTTAGTAATTTCTTATATTAACTGCACTGCCGAAATTAAGGCGATGAGCGATATCATTTGTACGAGTTCCAACGCCGTGCAGATTGTACGCCAAATTCCTCCAAATCGACCAATTATTTTTGCCCCAGATCGCAATTTAGGACGCTATGTCATGCAACAAACTGGACGGGATATGTTGCTGTGGCAAGGCAGTTGTATCGTCCACGAAACGTTTTCGGAAAAGAAGCTGGTTCAATTAAAAATTCAGCATCCAGAAGCGGAAGTCCTAGCTCACCCTGAATGCGAGCCTCCCGTATTGCGTCACGCCGATTATGTTGGCTCTACAACGGCTTTATTAAAGTACTGTCAAAAGAGTTCTGCGAATTCTTTTATTGTCGCGACTGAACCAGGCATCATCCATCAAATGCAAAAAGAAGCTCCATCCAAAAGCTTTATTCCTGCACCACCAATGAATAGTAATTGTAATTGCAATGAATGCCCTTATATGCGATTGAATACTTTAGAAAAACTTTATTTAGCAATGAAAAACCGTACTCCAGAAATTACCTTATCAGAAAAAATTTGTATGGCTGCTTTGAAACCATTACAACGCATGTTAGAAATGAGCATTTGGTGAAAAGGCGCACAAAGCCAACCAATAGCAAAAATCTCTCCTGATTAACCAGGAGAGATTTTTTCATTTTTACCCTGGCGAGGAGCTATTGTGCCGTGGGGCAACCCCCAGAGTATCGTCAGCCGCAG
>ERZ1066120.175-NODE-175-length-65355-cov-44.806018_pt1 | contig 65355 bp, 59 predicted proteins | sample MGYA00382767_ERZ1066120 | MGnify/ENA primary metagenome ERZ1066120 (study PRJEB33369, sample SAMEA5778350) | biofilm metagenome | biome: Industrial cooling water; feature: Water cooling tower basin; material: Biofilm | place: United Arab Emirates | collected... | reverse complement strand
AGAGCTAAGAATGTAAATAATAAATATATACTAAGAACGGTTTAGAAATGTCATTAGTCGCGTAGCGTAATGCGGAGCATTTGCCGCAGGCTAGAATCTCTAAGATGCTTCACTGCACTGCGTTTCGTTCAGCATGACAAAGTTTATATTTAACCCGTTTACAGTATAGCTACATCCGAGAACTTTGCAGTTCAGGTAATCATGCCGTTGGCACCTGCATTCCGGGGTACTGACCGAATGGCAGTCGTAGACCCCGAACTACGAGTACACGGAGTAGAAGGCTTGCGGGTTGTGGATGCCTCGATTATGCCAACTTTAATCACGGGACATACAAACGCAGCCACCATAATGATTGGCGAAAAAGCAGCCGATTTAATTAAAGCCGCAAACTGATGGATAAAAAGTGCATAAATAATTAGCACTGGCGCCTATATGAATTAAGAAGCTTATCTTTAGTAATTGAAGGAGTAGCATTCAGGGCTGTGAACGTTTTTGAATCAAGGCAATTTGGCATTAATACACATATTATAGGTAATACAAATGGATCAAAATTAAGTATTCAACAATTAGTTTATGTCTTTAGGTAGATGCAAATTTAAATTTTCATATCTATGGCTAAAATATCCGAACGTAGTTTGACTAGCAATATTCTTTTATATTGGGGCGCCATCCATCTCTAGATATTAAATGTTTACACACACCTTGAACACCCAATTTAAAATTTTAATAAAATTGTCACTATTATTCAACCGGTAAGTCAAATGCTGAAAACAAAATCTGTGACAAGTAGCCTCCTTAGATCAAACGAACTGAGCGAACGAGTGAATAAAACTCTAATGTTATCCAGTCGGCAACTGGGCTGGAATGGCATTTTGGTTGAGCAGTGCCAAAGTACTTCAACTTCATCCTTTGAATGGGAACTTCCCGGTATATCAGATCATTGGTTCAACTTACCTCTGGGGCGCCCTGGTCATTTGATCCAGAAACGCGACAACCTAAAGCATGAATCAATCGTTCAAAAAGGTGATAGTATTTTTGTCCCTGCTGGACAACCGAGCTACTGGTGTGGACCCGAACGTGACGAAGGTGACATTTGTTGTCGGCTGCTCATTTGCTTAAAACCTGAGTTGATAGAACTTGTCGCAGAAGCATCCGAAATTGATACTACAAAACTTGAAATGGTGAACTGTTTTTGTAAGCAAGATTTACAACTTCATAATATTGCAATGCTGTTTTTAGCCGAGTTGCAATCAGGTAGTATAATGGGACGATTATATGTCGAATCATTAACTCAAGTTTTGGTCATTCATCTGCTGCGATACTATTCTACGGTTACGCAAACTGTTACATCTGAGAAACAAAGCTTAAATCGTACCCAGTTGCAGCAAGTGATCGATTATATTCACACTTACCTTGACCGAGATTTATCATTGGGAGAAATTGCAGAAGTCGTCAATATTAGCCCTACTTATTTTGCAAGCTTATTCAAACGTGCTATAGGTACTTCTCCTCATCAGTATGTCATTCAACAACGAGTTCAACAGGCAAAATTGCTACTGTCAAAAACGGATTTGGCGATTGCTGACATTGCTTTACAAGTGGGTTTCTCTAGCCAAAGCCATCTGACGCAACAATTTAAGCGACTTACTGGAGTGACACCAAAGCAGGTTCGCGCCTTACCATAAAAATCTGATAAAAAATATGCTTTGCCTTATCAGATACATTACTATTATTGATAGCTGATATAAAACTTTTGCAATAAAATTTGAGAGTATAGCAGTAGATCAAACAGATAAGTCAAATGCATTCATAGCATAAGCTGTAATGAAAAACATTGTTAAAGCGCTCGAACTTAACCAACGGCTGAATGAATCCTTGGGATTAAATCAATCTCCAATGCTCTCCAGCCGACAAATGAACTGGAATGGGATTTTGGTTGAGCAGTGCCAAAGTTCTTCTACATCGTTTGAAATAGAAGTTCCTGCTATATCGGATCATTGGCTCAACTTGCACCTGGGAAACCCTGCGCCTTTGCTTCAAAAACGTGACGATCGTCTGCATGAATCAATCCGTCACAATGGAAACTGTTTTTTGGTTCCTGCTGGACAACCGAGCTACTGGTGTCGGCATTCCGAGGGTGCTATCTGCTCTCCGCTACACATTTGCTTAAAACCAAAGTTGATCGAACAAGCTGCTGAAGCTGACGAAATTGATCCACAACGGTTTAACCTCGTAACTTGTTTTGATCGGCAAGATTTACAACTCCATCAAATCGCCATGCTTCTACATGCTGAGTTGCAATCAGGTGGTATTATGGGGCAGTTGTATGTCGAATCGTTGACCCAGACGTTAGTTATTCATTTGATACGACACTATTCTACCTTCACAAAAACCATTACATCTAGGAACAAAAGCTTAACTAATCTCCAGTTACAGCAAGCAATTGAATATATTCACGCTCATCTTGACCAAGATTTATCACTCTCTCAAATTGCACAAGTCATCAATATTAGCCCTACTTATTTTGCTAGCTTGTTTAAACGCGCGACAGGAACTTCTCCACACCAGTACGTGATTCAACAGCGAGTAGAGCGCGCAAAGTTGATGCTATCGAAAACGGATATAGCAATTGCAGACATTGCTTTACAAGTAGGCTTTTCCAGTCAAAGTCATTTAACGCAGCAGTTCAAGCGTCTCACCGGAATAACACCAAAGCAGGTTCGGTAACACTATAAAAATTTGACGAAGCATTGTAAAAATCTGAGTGACACCTTCAAATGGTTCGCATTTTATCATAAGAATCTGATAAATCGTTGTAAGAATCTCAAAGAAATTGGACAATTTATATTTCGTATAAGTTATCTTGGCACCATAAAATCGCAAAATATTTTTTTTCAATTTGTCTAATTCGCTCTCGACTAAAATCTAAACGTTTGCCAATTTTTGCATAGCTCACATCTTGCACCAGTCCTAGAAACCGGGCTTCTTGACAAAGACTTTGCTATAAAACGTTGATTTTTCGTATAGAAGCCCGGTTTCTTTACGCTTATTGAGAATGCTGCAAGATGTAAGATAGCTTAACTTTTTTCTATTTAATCCAAAGCGTAAGGCTAAGATTTCTTGCGATTGAGGAGATAGACAAGATAACAAATCTTTTATACGGATTAAAATATTTTTTGATTTGAGGTTTTTTAAAGATTCGTTGCCACCAAGGTTTAATATCTCGCCTGCGTCAGTTCGCAAATTGTACCTTGGGGTATACGTACTTTTCTTTGCAATGTGCCTTGTAACTTACTTGATAATTCTTCAGCTTGAACTGTGCCACGTCCACTAATTAGCATTAGAGTCAATGAGAAAGGCTACTAGTCGCTAATACTTAATTAAACCTCATTAAACCTCTTCAGTCTGGGAAGGTTTTAAGGTTAGTGACTCTCGAACCCATCTTTCAACATATTCACTCACGCTCAGATTTTTCTCTTTAGACTTAGCTTTAAGTTCATTCCAAACTGTATCAGTCAAAAAGATTTCGTGACCTTTCTTCATCTCTGAGTAAAACGCTGGTGTATTTTTCTTTCTTCTCATGAAAAAATTCTGCTTGACTTATTTTATAAACCCGGCTATATTTACAGTACTGGAAATAGGGGTGTAGGTCAAGTAGTATGTTCGCATTAAAGAGAGAATTGAAATTAAACAACAAGGAAACGTCTTTAATGCGTGGTATGGCAGGGTTTAGAAGATTTGTTTATAACTTCGGATTATCCATGTTAAAAGCGTCTTGGGGGTTTGAAGGTATACAAGTTTCTGATTCAGTTCGTTTAAACGAGATTAAAAAAGTTTTTACGAATCATGTCATGACATTAAGAGAATTTGCCTGGACTAAAAATTATTCCAGCACCATTTACCAATCTGCTTTTCAAGATTTGGGAGAAGCTGTTGCAAGATGGCGCCAAGGTCTAGCCGAGTTTCCCGTACTAGCAACCAAAAAGAAAGGAGATAAATTTACTCTTTATAAGGCAAACGGAATTTATCCTAAAAAAGGAGAGCCAATTCTAGCCTTTACAAACCGAGTTGTTATTGAGCCTGGAAAAAAGATTAATCTACCTGGTTATGGTACAGTTAGGTCAAAAGAAAAAGTAGATTTTTATTACTCATCCCAAACTTTTACCGTAACTCGGATTGCCGATAAGTGGTTTGTATCTTCAAACATTGATGCAGAACGTGTTCCACCAATCATACACAAAGTTGAGAAAGTTGGTATTGACTTGGGTGTAAAAACCTTTGCAACATTATCAGACAATTCAACCATAACCGCTCCTGATACTTTAAAAAAAGCGAAAACCAAGCTAAATAAGGAACAGTGGCGGAATCGAAACAAGCAGTTTGGTAATAAAAAACAAGGTGTGCGTGCGTCCAAAAATGCCAAAAAGTTCTTTAACTCTGTTGCCAGGGGACATGCGAGTATCGCAAATATTCGTAGAGATTTCTTGCAAAAAACCACGACGGAGATTAGTAAGAAGTACTATAAAATTCGTGTTGAAGACCTTAACGTGTCTGGAATGGTAGCCAATCACAAGCTCGCAGAAGCGGTTTCCAGTTTGGGATTGTATGAGTTCCGGAGAATGCTTGATTACAAACAATCTTATTATGGAACTAAGTTAGAAGTTGTAGACAGATGGTATCCAAGTTCTAAAACTTGTTCTGTATGTGGACACGTTCAAGATATGAAACTATCAGACCGTGTTTTTAATTGCGGTGCCTGTAATTTCTCCATAGACCGTGATTTAAATGCTGCGATTAATTTGGAAAAAGCTGATAATCATTTGGCTAAACCAAAAGAAAAGAAAAGCATTAAGCAGACTGGAAAAAAGAAAGCATCTTAAAAATTTTAAAATATCGTAGTGACCGTGGCTTGCGGTTGAAGCCTTGGATGCAAGGAAAACGCTTGTGGACAAGAAGGAGCCGACTCTCTTGGTTGAAGCAAGAACTAAACATTAAATCTACTGAATCTTGGGAGTAGGTAGGTTTGAGTAAGTTTTAGAAAGCAGATGGAAACATTAGAAGTCATCTCTCAACAAACGATGTTGAATTTAATCGCGGGCTTTTGGATTGTCCTTGGTAAGCCGAAGACCTCAGTACTAGCACATTCTAACATCCGATGTAATGCCCCTGACTGCCTAGCACCATAAGAATTTGATAAATTGTTGCAAGAATCTGAAAGAAATTGAGCGTTGGAAATAATTACACTCAAGGAGCGATAAAACGTTCAAACTCAGGTGTTGAAAAAGTTTCCCGTACAACATCACTATAAGGTGGCATCTATGAAACATGAAATGGCTCAATATGACTATATTGTGATTGGTGCTGGCTCGGCGGGTAGTGTCGTTGCAAACCGTCTTACAGAAGACCCTAATACGAAAGTATTGCTGCTCGAAGCGGGTGGTCCTGATACCAAGCCAGAACTTCAAGTTCCGAACTTGTGGCCTACTACACTCTTAGGCTCGGAAGTGGACTGGGCATACTTAACTGAAGGGGAACCTTACTTAAATAACCGCAAAATTTTATCTTCACGCGGTAAAGTCTTGGGCGGCAGCAGTTCGATTAATGGCATGATTTATATACGAGGCAATGAACGTGACTACAATAGCTGGCAAGCATTAGGTAATATTGGTTGGAGTTATCAGGATGTCTTGCCTTACTTCAAGAAATCGGAAAACCAGCAGCGAGGAGCATCGTTATTTCACGGGGTTGATGGACCACTTAGCATCACAGATCCACTCTCTCCTGCAAAAGTGTCGCAACGCTTTGTGGAAGCCGCAATCGCACAGGGCTATGAGCAAAATCCCGACTTTAATGGCGTACAGCAGGAAGGTGCAGGACTTTACCAAGTGACCGTGAAAGATGGCAAGCGCCAAAGTACAGCAGTGGCATTTCTGCGTCCGATTAAAGAGCGCCCCAACTTGACCATTCAAACAGGAGCATTGGTGACTCGTTTACTCTTTGAGGGAAAGCGCGCGGTAGGGGTAATGTATGTTCAAAACGGAACGGAGTATACTGTTAGGGCCAACTCCGAAGTGATTTTGAGTGCTGGCGCCTTCGATTCCCCTAAGCTGCTAATGCTTTCTGGAATTGGACCAGCTGAACATCTGCGGGCAGAAGGCATTCCTGTGGTTGTTGATTTGCCAGGTGTCGGCCAGAATCTTCAAGATCACCCGCTTGCCGTTATTGCCTATCAGTCTACTACTGACGTGCCCGTTGCGCCAAGTAGTAATGGGGGAGAGGCTGGGTTATTTCTGCATACCAACAATAATTTAGATGCGGCGCCTAATTTGCAATTTACAATTGTTCCGATTTTATATGTCGATCCTGCCTATGCACGCTCTGGTCCTGCATTCACCCTTCCCTTTTACATTACCCGTCCCGAAAGTCGTGGTAGTGTGAGACTACGTTCCTCCTCCCCCTTCGACCCACCGTTGATTCAAGTCAACTATCTTGAGAAAGAATCTGACATGCAACTGATGGTTGAAGGACTTAAAATTTTGCGTCAAATTGTGTACTCCGATGCGTTTAATGAGTTTCGGGGCGAGGAAATTGCTCCAGGGAGTTCTGTGCGTAGCGACAAAGAAATCGAAGATTATATTCGGCAAACGTGCGGTACGGCATGGCATCCTGTTGGGACGTGCAAAATGGGTATTGATCAAATGGCGGTTGTCGATCCTCAACTCAAGGTACGGGGGATTGAAGGGTTACGAGTTGTTGATGCATCGATTATGCCAACTATGATCACAGGAAACACAAATGCATCGGCAATTATGATTGGAGAAAAGGCTGCCGATTTGATAAAAGTTGGAACAAAATTGCGGTGATAAACTTTAGGAGAAATTGGACAAAGCACTCCAAAAAGCTCAAAAACAATGGCTAAAACAAAATTCAAATGAACGTAAACATCCAGGTTATTGGGTGCCTTTAATTTTGGTCGGAAATTGGTTGTAAAGCAAGATTATTATGCTTTCAACCTATAACATCATAAGAATCTGACAAATTGTTGTAAGAATCTGAAAGAAGTGGAGTATTGGAATTTAGTACACTTTCGGTATAAAAAATCAGGAGAATCCCATATAAACTTACTCACATGTGGCGCAAATTTTTAGGTAAGACGGTTTTGTATGTTAACTAATTGTCGAACTTTAAAGGAATGATGATACTATATCCCGTCACTGTTTATTCTAAATCAAGGAGAGTTGTCACAGATGGAATCTATGAAAGCAGCCGTATTAACTGCGTTTGGTGATGCTGAGAAGTTTGAGATTCAAACTGTTCCCATACCAAGACTCTCAGCGAATCAGGTGTTAGTCAGAGTTTGTGCAACCTCGATTAACCCGGTCGATTACCAAACTCGTCGTGGTGATTACAAGGAACTGGTTCGATTACCCGCCATCCTTGGAGTCGATGTTTCAGGGGTAATTGAAGCAATTGGCGAAGCTGTGACTGATTTCAAGGTGGGAGACAACGTGTATTACTCGCCGCAAGTTTTTGGAGAATTCGGTAGCTACGCTCAGTATCATGTGGCTGATGCAGCGATTGTTGCATTGAAGCCTAAAAATCTATCGCACATTGAAGCAGCTTCTTTACCGCTTGCAGGTGGAACTGCTTGGGATTGTTTAGTGACTAGGGGCAATCTACAAGTTGGTGAAACAGTTCTCATCCATGCGGGTGCGGGTGGAGTTGGTTCGATCGCAGTTCAACTCGCCAAAGCGATAGGGGCATACGTTTTTGCGACGTGTAGTTCTAGAAACCGAGATTTCGTGACAGAACTGGGTGCAGATCGAGTCATTGATTACAAAAATGAAGATTATATAGAAGTCATTCGTCAACAAACAAATGGACTGGGTGTGGATTTAGTTCTAGATACGATTGGCGGAGAAACAATTCAGCGTAGTCTAGAAATCATTCGTCCCTTCGGTAGACTTATAAGCATTGTAGACATTGCAATACCGCAATCACTTTTTGAAGCATGGGGCAAGAATCTGACGATTCATTTTGTTCTTTCACCCCAGTACCAAGCAAAATTAGAGGCTTTGACAAAACTAATCGAACGTCATCAGCTTCGCCCAGTGATTGATTCAGTATTGTCTTGGGATCAGGTCGTTCTGGCACATCAGCGTCTAGAGCAAGGAGGAACACGGGGCAAAATTGTGCTGAAATTTACCGAAAATTAGACCAAGCAGAGGCGTTGGTAATTGCTAAACGGATCAAAGAGCTACATTACAGGTCAACAAGCACGCGATCGATGGCGGATACATGACAGGCTAATTTAAGGAGCGATTTTATGTCAACTTTTGTTTTGGTTCATGGTTCATGGCACGATGGTTCTGCTTGGAAAGCTGTCATCCAACATTTAGAAGCGAAAGGGCATGACTGCTTTGCTCCTACGATCGCGGGTCATGGTAAAGGCGTGAATAAAAACGTCAACCATGCTCAATGTACGCAATCGATCGTCGATTACATCATTGATAAAGACTTAACTGATATCGTCCTACTTGGACATAGTTTCGGCGGGACAATTATTGCCAAAGTTGCCGAAGCAATTAGCGATCGTATTCGACGGCTCATCTTCTTCAATGCCTTTGTCCTCAATGATGGGGAGAGCCTTAGAAATAACATCCCGCCCGACTCTCAAGCGTTATTAGACAATCTAGCGAGAGAATCGGGTAATAACACGGTGGTGATGCCTTTTGAGCTTTGGCGAGAAGCGTGTCTCAACGACGCTGACCTGGAATTGGCTAAATTTAGTTACGCACAATTATCACCTGAACCGTATCAACCGTTAATTGACAAGTTGGACTTGAAGCAGTTTAAAAAGCTGCCCATTCCTAAAAGTTACCTTTACTGTACAGAAGATAATGTCCTCCCTCAAGGCGAACAGTGGGGTTGGCATCCGAGAATGTCTAACCGCTTGGGGCTATTTCGGCTTGTACAAATGCCTGGTAGTCACGAGGTCATGTTTTCTAACCCGATCGGTTTAGCAGAAAAAATTATTGTGGCAGGGCGCGACTAGCAGCAGAATTTGCAGTCGCCAACCTACTAATGTCGCCGTCATTCAACAAACAATGACCCTCAAAGGAGAAATCATGACAACTACATACCGTTATAGTGCTGCTTTCAATGATCTGGCAACACTTCTCACAGGACAGCTTGTTCTGCCTGAAGACGCTAACTATGAAGAGGTGCGCCAACTCTGGAATGGCAAGGTAAAGACACAACCCGCTGCAATTGCTCGGTGTCTCACTGTACAAGATGTGATTCATACGATTTGCTGGACACGAGCGCATAATCTACCATTCTCGGTTCGAGGTGCTGGACATGAGATTTTCGGAAGATCGCTCCTGGGGAATGGCATGGTGATCGATCTTTCTCAGATGAAAGCTGTTACCGTTGATCCGGACAAGCGCACAGCTCAAATTCAAGCTGGAGCAACGGCTGGCGACCTGATTGAGGCAGCACAGCAATACGGGTTAGCAACCACCACAGGAACAATCTCCAGCGTGGGGATGACCGGACTGACTCTGGGGGGCGGCTATGGTCCTCTAAACGGTGCCTACGGACTGGCTGCTGATAATTTGCTGTCGGCACAAGTGGTCACTGCTGATGGGCAACTTATCACTACAAACGCCAAGGAAAACGCCGACCTTCTCTGGGGACTGCGCGGCGGTGGTGGCAATTTTGGAGTTATTGTTTCCCTGGAGTTTCGCCTGCATTCGCTCACAACCGTGTTATCGGGTTTACTGCTCTATCCTTTGGAGCAAGCCAGAACTGTGTTACACCGTCTTAACGAGTTCATTGCCACCACTCCTGATGAATTGACGATTCGGTCTGGATTCCTTCAGATCCCCGATGGTCAGACGGTGCTGTTTCTCTCACCGACTTATTGTGGCTCGCTCGAAATGGGTGAGCAGGCTATTGCACCTCTGCGGACTTTTGGTACAGTGCTGGTCGATCAGATGCAATCTGTTTCTTATCACGAATTAATTCATAGTAGCGATGCGTTCACTCCAAAGGGTCGTCACTACTACCTTCAAACTCAGTCACTTAAGGGACTTCAGACGGAGACGATCGAGGCACTTATTGAACAGGGACTGCCATTGCCTTCCCCATTTTCGGCGATTAACATCCATAACTTTCATGGAGCCGCAAGTCGGGTAGGTGTGTCCGAGACTGCTTTTGCGCTGCGTCAGGATCATCTGATGGTTGAGCTAATTGCAGCTTGGGAGCCACAGGACGACGAGCAGCGGTACATCCAATGGGCACAGAACCTCTCACGCTCCCTTGCACCCTATGCCTTCAAAGGGGGATACATCAACCTCCTTTCGGAGCCAGAACAGGAGCGTGTTCGGCTTGCCTTCGGGTCGAACTATGAGCGATTGCTCGATCTTAAGCAGAAATACGATCCAGATGATGTGTTTCGATCGACGATCGGACATCTCGCACCCCATTCGCTCACACGGTAAGACTCTGAGGCATCTAGAACATTCACAATTACAGGAGATTCAAATGACAATTTTAACTCAAACATCTTCAACTCTAGTCCACCGCAGCAAGACTCCCGAAGCTAATTAAAAACAGTCAACTTGTTGTCATTCCTGGCGGACCGCACGCCATCAACTGGACTCACGCTGATCAGATCAATCCCTTGTTGTTAGACTTTCTTCAGGGGTGATTATCTATCGAGTCCTTTATCGCTAAAAAGGTTCTAATATGTTTTCTAGACTGATGATAGCGGTTGCAACCACAGTGCTAATGATTGTGACCTCTTGTGTTTTTCCAGCGGTATCACTGAGCAAAAGTGCGATCGCTCAAGTGCCAGGTGTCTATCCATTCAAGTTAGGTGATTTCACGGCGCGAACGAAAGCTCCAATTATAAAACCAACTAATTAACCTGCTTTAACTACATTTATTTGATGCGTACCACGAACTGTTGGGTATGTTAGTGAGGGCATTCGCTATCAAAATGATCTCACCTTTGGTATTTTTCACCCATCTTGTTGCTTCAACAATAGGCGATTGCGTAGGGTTATTAGGATTTTTTCTAGCGGTTGGACTATTACTGTTGTTACTGCGCCCGTTGCGTGTCACCCAACCTACTTGTGGTGTATCACTGCCAAAAGTAACTCTTGGATTAAGTGGCAAACCACCTCGTCCAGTGTAAACAAATCGACTTTTATTTTCGCCTGTAACCGCTTGACAACCAGTAGCTACTTGTGGTTCACCAGGTTCGGTCGGCAAGTTGATTAATCCGGGGTTGGGTTCAATATCCAGTGTGTTAATGTCTATAGTGCCATCAAATTCTGCTCCTGCCTCAGAACTTGCATTAATGTCACTGATGTTACTAAAGTATTCATCACCTCGATTGCGGTCATATTTCTCAAATCCATAAACGCCAGCAGCTTGGATATTAATTCTACCCCCTCTACCTAGAGCAGCGTTGGCAACTATGTCGTTATTTTGACTTGTGTCAGTAACGATGAAACCAAACGGAGAATTAATTGCAATGTTTCCACCAGTTGCACTGTTGAGAGCTTGAGCGGATATCTTGCTATTATTAGACATTAGCAATAAGTCAAAATCTCGTATTATAATATTTTCATTTTGAAGACTGGAGGCGCCGTTTACAGCGGCAATTTCTCCGAACTGTTCTAAGCGAATATTTGAGGCTTTTATTTCTAGTTTACCTGCTTGCGCTCTTGGAGCGCTGGCTGTAATTTGAGCCTGGTCTTTAACAAGTAATTCTCCAGTGGTAATTGTCAAGCTTCCAGCATTTCCCGTTCCTGATGTCGAAGCAGATATTTGGGCGCCATCTTGCACAAGTATTTGTTTACTAGTTACGTTTAAATCTCCCCCCTGACCTGTAGAACCTTCAAATGTATTTGCAAAAAGTCCACTGGCACTACCGACAGCAGCAACTGCAACCTCGCCAAACCGGGCAATACGTTCAAAATAACTGTCATCTTTGCCAGCAAGGGTAACATTATCATTTACATTGACGTTGATATTACCAGCCTTACCACTACTGAAACTGGTAGTAACAACTTGTCCACCGTTTATAGCTTCTAAGGTATTGGCATTAAGAGTAATGTCACCCCCATCTTGAGGTACAGTAGTCACTGCACTTAAGACAGCACCATTTGTAAGCGAAAGTAATCGAGTTGTGATGTTGATATCGCCTGCTTTACCTACGGCTCCTCTTCCCTCTATACTGCTGAATGCTGTACTGGAGACACCATTGCTACCTGTCCCATCAAAGGAGACAGTATCGCGAGCATTTATATTTATATTTCCAGCATTTCCTATTCCTTGTAGGTTGCTAGCATCTAACAGCGCTCCATTTGTCACCGAAAGTGAACCAGTTGTAATATTAATATCGCCTCCATTCCCTTCGGTTCTTGATTGCGTAATACTGACTGCCGCAGTAGAACCTCGATTTCTACCTACTCCATCAAAGGAGACAGTATCACGGGCATTAATATTTATACTTCCAGCATTTCCCCTTCCATAGGTGGCAGTCACCAGTGTGGCGCCATTTCTCATCGAAAGGTTTCCAGTGGTGATATTAACATTACCTCCATTGCCCACAGCGTTTGTTCCTATATTGCTTTCTACAATACTAGGGCGCCCATCGTTGCTGACTCCATCAAAAGAAACCGTATCGCGGGCGTTTATATTTACATTACCTGCCGAACCCTGTCCAAAACTGGTTGTTTGTAGTCCGGCGCCATTTGTTACCGATACTGACCTGGATGTAATATTAATATCACCAGCATTCCCCACGGTTTCTCGTGATTCTACCCTAGTAGTTATCCCACTATTAGAGCTATTGTTAATCACGCCTTCAAAAGAGACAGTATCGCTAGCATTAATTGTTACGTTGCCAGCCGAACCCTGTCCACGAGTTCGAGATTGTAGTTGGGCGCCAGTAGTAAGCGAAAGTGACCCAGCATTGATTATAATGTCACCAGCATTACCAATTGCTCCAGGGCGTATCGTATTCGCTATCAAGCTTAAATCCGTAAGACTAATTGCTCCTGTAGCATTAATTTCAATATCCCCCCCTTGGGAGTTAACCGAACCCAACCCAGATTCTATGCCTGCCAGTAGTCTACTGTTTCCTGACATATTAAAGTTTTTAGCAGTCAGCGCAATACTACCCCCATCCGCTGCGCGCACATAAACTTCAGAGTCATTAATTAGAGATACCTGAGCGCGCGCTACACTATCGGGATAATTTAAACTTAGGATATTATTTACATTTAGCCCTACAGTTCCCTTTCCTAACAGCCCTCCTAATTCGACTCGACCACCTGGAACCTGTAATGAACCGTTATTCAATTTTATGTCGCTACCAACCAATAATAAACTTTTACCATTCGGAACCAATAATGAGGTTTGATTTACTTGAATCGAGTTAATTGGTTGGTTAGCAATTTGATTAAATAGAAAAGCAGAAGGATTCACTGTTAACAATGCTGAAGGAACATTCCCAACAGAGGCATCAAAAAATCCTTGATTTCCAAACCCGATAGCATTAGCTGTAGTTGCTACAAATGACCCTTTAACATCCAGACTGGCATTTTTTCCAAAAATAATGCCGTTAGGATTAATTAAAAACAAGTTGGCATTGCCCAATACACCAAGCTTTCCTAAAATTTCAGAAGCATTATTACCTGTTACGCGACCCAAAATATTCTCAATTCCACTAGGATTTGTGAAATAGGCGCCTCCGTCCTTAATATTGAATTCCCGGAAACTGTGAAATAGATTAACTCCTCGACTTGCCCCTCCTGATATCTGTTCGCTTTTAATACCAAAAATATTAATATTAGGTGTAATCACAGAACTTTCGGCGCCCAAGGAATTATCGGGAACGATGTTGCTCTGCTGCGCGACCGCACAACTTGGAAATAAAGCGAGTTTTTGTAGTACGGTTGTGGTCAACGTGGCTTTAACAGCTAACCAGCTCCATTTCCTTAAGAATTGGCGCCAATCCAGTTTACATCCTGTCATTGAAAATTACACAATTAATAAATGTTAAGATTTAACCGTGCGTCTTATTCCTAACCTTACAACTAATCACAGCATTTTCCAATAGCCAAATTCCTGAATATATTGGCAAATTGCCGCCAAATAGAGTACTGCAACCAACGAACGCTCAGTAAAATAACCAAAAGCATTGAAAAATATACATTATTCTACCGTTGTAGTTTCAAAGCTTCATGGGAAAGCTGTCTCTAAATTATCGCTAGAGACAGGTAAAAAAGCATTAGCTTTCAGTGTACAATTTAAAAATTATATAGCAGTCCTAAATCATTTGTGAAATCCGTACATTGTAGAGACGCGAAATTTCGCGTCTCTACATGTAGACAATTTTTACAATTCATTTAGGATTGCTATACTAGCTTATCTGTTTGCAGCCAAGATTTAAAGAATGATTCTAAAATTTGTTCTCTAACTGATTCATTAAGTTCAGTTGGGAACCTTTTTTCAATTCTTATAATGTGATAGCCAAGTTTTGTTTTAATTGGTCCGATTATGTCGCTAACATTTGCTTCGGCAATTGCTTGCGCTATTTCTGGCATCAATTCAGAAACAAAGCTAATTCCAGTAAAACCGCCGTTTTGTTGAGACTTTTTACCTTGTGAATTTGAGAGTGCTAAAGCGCAGAAAGAAGCATTTTCAACTTGAAGCTCGTGGGTTAGTTCCAAAGCAGTTGGTAAATCACTTACTAAAATCTGAGAAAGAGCAACACGGTGAAAATCATTACGATTACTAATATAATGAGCATCAATGATGTCACCGAAAAGATGTTCTTTTAATTTACTTGTCAGTAATGCTATTCTAATACCATCTGACCAATCTTCTACAGTGATTCGCTGTTTTTGAAGCCAAGCAAGGGTTTCTGAAGCTCCTAACAACTTGTTTTGGGTACGAAATCTGTCTCCGGCTGCTTGTAACTCTTCATCAGAAACAGTAATGTCAAGCTGTTCGCATATGCTTAAAACTAATGCATCACGTTCAGTCATCGCTGCAATTTCGGCGAATTTATGAGAACGACGCAGGTAAGTAATAACGTCTTCATTTGTTGCGGGAGAAATTTGCAGTGCCGTGGGTTCCTGGTCGGGTTGCAATTTCTCTGTTTTTGAAGTTATCTCTAAAGTTGTTTCCATGCTGATTCTCCTGTGAAAATTAATACTTAATTTCGGTAAAGTAGTTTTTCTGGTGGAACTTCTTCAATTTGCAGTCTATCGCGATGTAAATCACCGTAAAGGTTAAGGTATTCCAGTTCAGGTTTTGTGAGTTTACCCTGCTTAATGCCTGATATAGCAGCATCAATTTCTTGCTGTGTTCTCAAACCTGTTAAGCAAACATCAACACAGTTCTGGCTTAAAGAATAGCGGTATAAATCAGGTACAGTAGGTTGCCAGCAGCCTTGTGGTAAAGTCTCTGGGGCATCCCATAAGGCGCCTGTATGAGAACCTGTAGATTTGAAAGTGACGATACCTGGTCTAGAAGGGTTTTGTGCATCTCGCTGATTAAATACTTTACTTTGGGCAGAACGATGAGCAGCATTGTGTCTAACCATTACTACATCTAATAAAGGGCTATCGCACCACTGTTGAGCTAAATTGATATCGTGAAAAGAAGCACCAATGTAGCGAACGGCGCCCATTTTCTTGAGACGCTCGGAAGCACCAAACATTTTTTCGATGGTGCGCTGGTAAGCAGTGTTGGCGCCTCTCAAATCAGGGGAAAGCTGTAAACAATCATCTAAAGCTTTCCCATCATTTTCTCCAATCCAGCCCCAAAAAAGTATATCAATATAGTCAATGCCTAATTCCTCGAACTGGTCGTATAAAGCAGCAAGTGCCATTTCTGGACTTTTGATGTAAGTTACTGTTGCAAGTACTACTTTCTCGCGTACAGCAGAACCACGTCCACATAGTTGTCGCAACGCACCACTCATCGCACTATATAAAAAATGATGTAAATCGCTGGAGTAGAAAAAATAATTGATTCCCTGCTCAAAAGCATAAAGCGTGTCATCACTGGAAATAGCACCTCCTCCCCCTAGTCCTAAACAGCTAACTGTTAAATCAGTCCTTCCTAGTTTGCGATAAAAAGGCAGGTCTGTATCGTTGAATTTAAGGCTTAATTTAGAATCAACAGTTTGGGGTTGATTTAATGTAGCTTGTGATTGTGGCGCCAAGTCGGTTATTAGCATAAGTCCAAAGTTGTATATGTATCTTGGGAATTGGCATTAAGGTAGGGTTTAAGTAAATCAATACCCAGTAGGGAAAAATGTTTGTGGATACAAGCCATCCGGGAATCGATGGATTCGTCACCTGTAGCCCGTGCTTCTAGCAACGCATTGGCGACTATTTGGCAACGGTTCGTGCCAAAGCTTTCTACGTCAGCAAATTTAGAATTAGGTTCTTCTGCCAAACTTAGCCCTGGTGCCAAAAATTTTGTAAACAGAGGTATCTCTTTACGAAAATGAAACTGGTTTTTTATATAAACACTTTCAAGAACTTGCCGGACTGCTTGATAGTTGCTGCGCTCAAAGTACAATACTCCTGAGTCGTAGCGTCCGTAGTCAGAAGGGTTATATAACACCTTGAAGGAAAAAGGAACACTAATTTCGTTTAGTTGCCGTGTTAAACTTGCCATCACCGCAACTGCGCCTTCAGGACTTAAATTAAAGTACACTCGCACTATCTCAGAATTATTATCTTGATTATGGCGATTATCTGACCCCGCATTACCCACTGCCATGTAAAACCCGTTTTGTATAAGATTACGAGGCATACGAATAGCAACCTCTTCGCCAATGGTGGCACCTTGTTCTGCTAGCTGTAAATGTTTTTCGCGCTCAATATGCAAAGTCAAACCACCCCTAGTTACAGCTAAACTATCATCATCTTGGTGCAATACTTGCCAACCAGGTTCAAAGTAACCATCTCCACTATTGCTTTTATGAAGGCGATCATAAAATTGTAGGTCTACACCAAAGAAAGTATTATTCTCTAAATTTTGCTGTATAGGTAATTCTTCTGCTAAGGTTCCTTGTATAGAGCCATTATAGTAAAAGCTGTAGAGAAACCTTTGTAGTTGTAAACTCAAATACTTATTTTGTAAATCCAAAGGCATTCCTAAAAATCGCTCTAACGCTTCTGTAGGAAGCTCAAAAGATGGATAATCGGGATGACTGATACAAAAATTAGATTTAATCTCAACCTTTTGAGCGATATCCTGTAAAGAATTTAAGATTGAATTAGGCGCCGAGGTGGATAATTGATTTGGAATTGAATCGATTAATTGCATAATTAGTAGGCTAGATAAAACTAAAATGACTTAAGAGGATGTTTGAAAAGTGTCTGTGAATGTCATGCTGAGGCACGAAGCATCTCAGTGTATAGTTTGAAACTCTAGATTCTTCGTTCCGTAAGACTCCACTCAGAATGACAATTTATACCTCATCTGACTTTTCAAACAACCTCTAAGCAAGAATAAAATTAGAGTTTGTTAGTTCAGCTTCTGTGACTCCAAAAACTGTATAAATTGATTGTTCTGGACGACATAACAAACTCTTTGCCACCTGAAGCATACAAATACCTGCATTGCCAAAGCTTTTTTCGTAATGGAGCATTGCCTGAATTCTGTTAATTAAAGCAAGACCGGCAAACTGTACGACTCGCTTCAAAAAATCAGGACGGTGTTGTATAATTTCTGGAAAGTTATCAAAATAAGCTTGAGTAACGGCTGTAATAGAAGGCTGTATTTTTTCGAGTGGAATGACGGCAAGACTTAAAGATTCGTTAATATTTATAGACTTACTGACAACTAAACTACCTAACCAAAACTGGAGATAGCTAGAAATAACTGTTCCCAAATCAGATGCAGGGTCACCCCAACTAGAGCGTTCCCAATCAATAAATCGAATCAGACTGATTTCATCTTGAGAGAAATTATCTTGTTCCCAATTATTGTGTAAGAGAATGTTATTCAACTTCAGGTCATTGTGCGTCACACAACAAGGGTTAAAAGCAGCGCTCAAATCTAAAATTGCTTTTCCTAAACTGTCATATCGCTGATATAAAACCAAAAATTTTATTCCATCTGCGGGAATATGACCAAAAATCTCTGGACTAATCTGCTCTAATCCAAGACTAAGATGAAGAGCTTCGTTTACAACTATATCCTCAGAGTCTTCTAAAAAGAAATTTTGGTATTCTTGATTGTTAAAAGTTGTGCGATGTATTGTAGATAATACCTTACCAATCAAAGACGCTATTGTAGTTGGAAACTCTTCTTTCTCTGTGTATAAATCAGTCAGGTCAAAATATTTATCTAGGTAGTTAAAAACAATTATTGAATAATTTTTATCAAAATGAAGTACCTCTGATATTAATGTACGAATATGATTCAATTCTGGAAACTGTTGTAATAATTCTTGAAGGCGCCATTCATTAAAAAACTCTCCCATTGTTTTTCCCTCTCGATTTATACGCTCTTGTTTAACAAGAAGTTTGCGCCCAGACTGCCAGTTTAATAGTAAGTTAAAGTTTTTTGCTTCTTTTAATTCAATTTCGCTGGGTTTGGGTTCTAATTTAGTACAGATTTTCTGTGTAACTAAATATTCTAATACATTGTTCGTGCTTAATGAAAATGTCATGTTGTAAACCTTATTTAATGTAAAATTACCCGCCAGTATCCTAGAAGGGTGTGGCTGTGGGGGTTTTAGGCGGTTTTACCAACCAGTACAGAATTGACTAAACGTAAGCGGTCTAGTATTTCGTGTCATAAGTTTTGGTTGGTTAAAATCCCCCCCTGCCCCCTTAATAAGGGGGGAGAAATGCTGCTCTTATTCCCCCCTTATTAAGGGGGGTTAGGGGGGATTAGAATCTGTAACAACACCCCAAAATTAATGACACAGACTACTAGGAATTCTTGGAGTACATCGTAGTTGTCAATTAAAAACTATTAAACGGGTTGCTGAGTTGAGTGCTGATTTCCCAAGCTGTACCCCCTGCAATAAACCGAGAAATTTTTCCTTTATTTCTCCAAAGAGCTTTAGAACCTGCTACTGATTTTTCAACACTTTTAACTACACTTTTAACAATAGAGCGGGACACAGGTGTCGTTCTTCTACCACCATAAACATCAAGTTCACCATCTCCCAGTTCATTCATGTAACTTTCGGAATCAGAAAAAAGTTCGGCACCAGTAGGACGCAAGTCATCAATTTTAATAGTAGGCATTTAGGAATCTCCTATTTAATTAAGGCGTTAATTGCCTGATAACACCTTTAGTTTGTGATAACAAAGTTAGAAAATCAAGAGTTTTCAACTAATTACAAGTACATAATTAAAGGCTTTTTGTTTTGATTATTCAAAAAATGCTATTGAAAGTATCTCTATTTGGTAGATCAATTTTATGGCGCCGATGCCTTGCCGCATTAGAACAGCTTCAAAAGCCGCTACGCTTAAACATTTACAGATTGTTTGTAAAGTTTTGTAACATGTTGCAGAATTTCAGGTGTTTTGAGTCCGAAAAGAAAGCGGAATTGACAAGGAGGGACTGCTGTGGAAAATCTGAGTTTGCACTTAACGCCTTTTCAACGAAAGCTTTTACTCAAGAACCTTGAAACAAATTTGCGCGCGGAATATCGCCGGCGAATAGAAATTATGTTGCTAGCTGATGCGGGGAAGTCACAGGCGGAAATCTGTAAAGCTTTGGGTTGCTGTCCAGAAACCGCACGTTATTGGATAGTGATTGCACAAACGGGAAAAGCACATTTATGGGATGACCGTCGTATCGGGCGCCCTAAGACTGTTAATGATTCGTATATAGTGCGTTTGAAGGAACTAGTGAGCCATAGTCCGCGCGAGTATGGTTATTCTTTTGGACGTTGGACAGCGCAGTGGTTAGGGAAGCATTTGGCGCAAGAGCTAGGAACTCAAGTTAGTAGTTGTCATATAAATCGTCTACTTAAGGAAATGGGACTTTCGACTCGACCAAAGAAGGACATGATTGAAGAAAATCAAAATATCCAAAATCATAAGATTAGAATTCAAGATTTATCACAAGGTAGTTGGCAACGGATACAACAGATGTAACGGATGGTTGATTTGTTCTTGTGTTAGGCGTTGCTATACATTTTTTATAAGGTTATGAAATCTAGAAAATTTGTTTTGGATTTGGAAAATCTAGGTCAACAACTGGCTCGTACATTTGGTGAAGAGTTGGAGACGCGATATATCTCGTCTCTACATGAAAAAATACAAATTGTTGAACCAGCAGTTGGAAAAAAATTCTGGCAGGCAGAGGACGCAGCAGTTGGCATTTACCTGGTTCTTGCTGGTAAAGTTAGATTATTCGATAAAGCTGATAATTTAATCGTTACTCTGTCTGAAGAAGAGTCATTTGGCGAAGTAACTTTATTCCCAAATGAACATTTTCAAGCTTATTCTGCTAAAGCTTCATTAAATTTAAAACTTTGTTATGTCGAAGGTGAGTTTTTAAAACCTTTACTCAAACAGTATCCTAGCATCACAAATCATCTCCATAATCAAGCAATTCAAAAAGATTTATTGCTAACACAATTTAATCAGTCGAGCGCCTTACCACCCCAAAGTGGAAACACAGAAGTTACAATTCCCCAATCAAAAATCCAAAATCTATTAATTGTTGAAGACAAATCTACAATCAATCAGGCTTACTTTCCTAGTCCCACTTTACAAGTAAACCATTGGTGGCAAAGAGTTATTCGTCGCTATCCTTTCTTTGAACAGCAAAGTATGGCTGATTGCGGCGCCGCTTGTTTGGTAATGGTAAGCCGTTATTGGGGTAAGCATTTTAGTATAAATCAACTGCGCTCGATTGGTGAATTTGACCGCAATGGCGTGTCGCTAAGAAATTTGGCTTTTTTGGCAGAGAGTGTTGGGTTTGCCACTCGACCTGTAAAAGCTAGTCTCGATAAATTAGGAACGCAAAACTTACCTGCAATTGCTCACTGGCAGGGAGACCATTATATTGTAGTTTATGAAGTGGCGCCTAAGTACGTTGTAATTGCAGACCCAGCAATTGGTCAGCGCGTTCTTAGTCATGCAGAATTTCAAGCTGGATGGACTGGGTATGCTTTATTACTAACACCCACTGCTGTACTGAAAGATGTTAATGAGAAAAATCAACCTCTGTGGGAATTTTTAAAGCTATTAAGACCTCATAAAGTTGTATTAATTGAGGTATTATTTGCTTCTATTTTACTCCAGATTTTTGGGCTAGTTTCACCACTATTTACTCAGTTAATTTTAGACCGAGTTGTAGTTCAGCGGAGTGAGTTAACCTTGACTGCTATAGGACTAGGACTGCTGATTTTTGGGGTAATGCAAATCGCTCTAACTGCACTCAGAGAATATCTTTTAGACCATACTGCAAATCGAGTTGATTTAGCTCTGATTGTCGGTTTTATTAATCATGCTTTTCGACTGCCTCTGTCATACTTTGAGTCACGCTACGTAGGAGATATTATTTCGCGCGTTCAGGAAAATCAAAAAATTCAAAAGTTTTTCACAGACCAAGCATTATCTATATTTATGGATATGCTGACAGTATTTGTATATCTGGGATTAATGTTTTGGTATAGTTGGAGACTCACACTACTGACTTTAATAATCTTACCACCATATATATTATTAGCATTGTTTGCTACCCCTTTTCTGCGACGTGTTTCACGAGAAATTTTTGCTACTTCTAATGAAGAAACTGGATATTTAATCCAATCTTTAACCGGAATTAGCACGATTAAATCTATGGCAATTGAGCAAACAGTACGTTGGAAATGGGAAGAATTGTTTGGTAAGTCAATCAAAGCTAGCTTTTCTGGACAAATAATTGGGAACGTACTTCAAAGCATTAGCTCGTCTATTGAAATGCTAGCAACCACAGGATTATTATGGTTAGGAGCATGGCAGGTAATTCACAATGAATTAACTATTGGGCAATTAGTTGCTTTTAATATGTTGCTCGGTAATGTCATAAACCCCTTTCAAAGGATAACTCAATTGTGGGATGAATTACAGGAGGTAATTATTGCAATTGAGCGTATCAATGATGTAATTGAAGCCAAACCAGAAGAGGATTTACAATCTAATAATCGCAATTTTCTACCTGCAATTAATGGTCATATTTGTTTCAAAAACGTTACATTCCGTTATCAAAATGCTGATGTTAACATTCTAGAAAACATTAACTTTGAAGTACAACCAGGTCAGACTGTAGCATTAGTAGGGCGTAGTGGCTCCGGGAAAACAACTTTAGCCAAGTTACTTTTAGGACTTTATTTACCTACCGATGGAAAAATACTTATTGATGGCGCCGATATTACTACTGTTTCTGTACGCTCGCTACGACAACAAGTAGGTGTAGTTGACCAAGATACATTTATGTTTGGTGGTACTATTCATGAGAACATTAGTATTGCTTACCCAGAAGCTCCGTTAGAAGAAATTATTGAAGTAAGTCAACTAGCAGGCGCCCATCAGTTTATCAACTCACTACCAATGGGTTACAAAACCCAAATTGGTGAAGGTGGTGGAATGCTTTCTGGTGGACAAAGACAACGCATCGCCATCGCGCGTGCGTTACTAGGAAATCCTCAATTATTGGTTTTAGACGAAGCTACTAGCAGTCTTGACACCGAGTCAGAGCGAATAATTCAAAATAACCTCAGCAAAATCCTTCAAGGAAGAACAACCCTAATAATTGCCCATCGTCTCTCAACAATACGCAACGCTGACCTAATTTTAGTATTAGACAAAGGCTTGCTAGTCGAAAGTGGAAATCACAATCAATTAATGGCTAAACGTGGTCTGTACTTCTATCTTAACCAACAACAAGTTCCAATTAGTTAAACTAATCTATTATGCAAGAACCTTTAAATCAAAATCGTCAAGTAAAACCTTCCAAATCTGTAATTAATGAATGGTCTAGTGTCACCAAGGAAATAATTGATACTTTACCGCTTGTTTGGACGCGCGGGTTAGTATATTTCCTCTTAATATTCGCAGCAACAATCTTACCTTGGGCAATGCTATCCAAAGTTGATGAAACAGGAAGTGCAAGAGGAAGACTAGAACCTCAAGGCAAAGTTTTGAAATTAGATGCACCAGTTTCTGGAACAGTTACAGCTATAAATATCAAAGAAGGTCAAACTATAACCAAAGGTCAAACTTTACTCAAACTAGACTCAGAATTAGCACGTGCGGAACTGCAACAAACTCAGGCAAAGCTTGAAGGTTTACATAACCGTATCAACCAGCTTGAATTACTAAAAAATCAATCGATAGCATCGAGTCGCACTCAACAATTACAAAATCAAGCACAAGATTCTGAGCAACTTGCTCAACTTAATCAAATACAACAAAGGCTAAATTCAAGCAAAAGAGTACATATTCTTGAAAAAGGGCGCCTTAAAGTTGCAGAAAATGATGTAAAGCGTCATAAATATTTGTGGAAGCAAGGTGCCATTTCTAAGAGTAAATTAGAAGAAGTACAAGGTGTTATGTTAGAACGTAAACGACTAAGTGAGCAAGCACAGTCAGATATCGAGCAAGCAACTACCGAAATAGCTAAACAGAAAAGCACAAATCAGCGTAACCAACGTACAGGTGAATTAGCAATTTTAGAAACTCAAAAACAACTTAAAGAACTACAGTCTCAGCATGTAGATGTGCAATCAGAAATTGCTCAAACGAAAAAACAAATTTATTCTCTACTATTGCAAATGCAACAGCGAACACTATTAGCTCCTACTGACGGCACAATTTTTCAATTGAGTGTAGACCACGCGGGAGCAGTTCTACAGCCAGGACAAACAGTTGCTCAAGTGGCGCCGAAAGGAGTACCAATTATATTTAGAGCAGAAATACCCAGTACTGAAAGTGGTTTTTTGCGTATAGGAATGCCAGTAAAACTCAAATTTGATGCTTATCCATTTCAAGAATATGGAGTGCTAGAAGGTAATCTAAGCTGGATTTCACCAGACTCGAAAATTGTAGAAACTCCTCAAGGAAAACAAGAAAATTATGAATTAGAAATTACTTTGAAACAAACTTATATCCAAAACCAAAACAAACGTGTTTATTTAACACCAGGACAAACAGCAACTGCTGACGTAATTGTCAGACAGCGACGCATCATTGATTTTTTACTAGACCCATTTAAAAAATTGCAAAAAGATGGATTAAAGCTGTAATTACATCATTTAACTTACCATTTTATAGGAGTCATATCATGTCAGAATTTGCTACCATATCTAATGATGAGTTACTTTATCAAATAAAGTTATCTTGTCAAGTTCCTACTTTTGTCGAAGAAATAATCACTCGCAAGATTATTACACACGCAGCACAAGAAGCAGGTATTGAAGTCGAAACACATGAACTACAGCAAGCAGCAGATAACCTGCGACTAATCAATAATCTTTCCAGCGCTGATATGACTTGGCTATGGCTAGAAAAACATCATTTATCTTTAGATGAATTTGAACAATTAGTTTATCACAATGTTTTGACATCAAAATTAACAGAACATTTATTTGCAAACCAAGTTGAACAATTTTTTGTCGAACATCAGTTTGACTACGCACAAGTAGTTATGTATGAAATCGTACTTGATGATAAAGATTTAGCAATGGAACTTTTTTATGCTGTCAACGAAGAAGATATAAGTTTTCCAGAAATTGCTCACCAATATATTCAAGATACAGAGCAACGTCGCTATGGTGGATACCAAGGTATACAAAGTCGCAAAGACCTAAAACCAGAAGTTTCTGCTGCTGTATTTGGCGCCACTCCACCTCAAATTATTAAGCCAGTTATCACTTCGGAGGGTGTACATTTAATTTTTGTTGAAGAAATAATCACACCCCAATTAGATGAAGCACTATATTCACAAATTCTATTTGAGTTATTTGATAATTGGTTAAAACAAAGAATTGAGGAATTTGAATACCGTTAAAATGAGAAGCTTCCGTAGCATTAGTCTGCTTCCGTTATAAGAGGATGTTTGAAAAGTCGAACAAGGTATAAATTGTCATTCTGAGTGGAGCGTAGCGGAACGAAGAATCTAGAGTTTCAGCATATACTGAGATGCTTCACTGCGTTCAGCATGACATAAAAAGACACTTTTCAAACAACCTCTAAAAGGCAAAGCATGACATTAGCCACGTTTTAACAAAAAAATAACGTGACTAATTTCATGCCTAGTTATTGAACAAATTCAAATCAGTTACTGCACCAATACTGCTAGAAGAAACCAAAAAGGCATATTTTGCCAATACGCCAAATGTGGAACGGGGTGAAGGAGGTTTCCAGTTTGCACGGCGCCGAGCTAATTCTTCGTCACATATGTTTAACTGTAAGAGGCGTGCAGGTGCATCAATGGTTATACTATCGCCTTCTTCTATTAAGGCAATTGTACCTCCAACTGCAGCTTCTGGTGCAACGTGACCAACTACCATGCCGTAAGTGGCGCCAGAAAAGCGCCCATCAGTAATTAATCCGACAGTATCACCTAAGCCAGCACCGATAATTGCTGAAGTGGGAGCTAGCATTTCCCGCATACCTGGGCCACCCTTTGGCCCTTCGTAACGGATAACAAGAATATCACCTGCTTGAATTTTACCTGCCAAAATTGCATCTAAACAGGCTTCTTCCGATTCAAACACACGTGCGGACCCAGTAATTACTGGCTTTTTTACCCCAGCTATTTTAGCGACCGCACCTTCTGTTGCTAGATTACCTCTAAGGATGGCTAAGTGTCCTTGGGTATACATCGGGTTATTCCAGGGACGGATTACATCTTGGTTGGCGGATGGTTCTGCTGGTACATCTGCCAAGACTTCTGCAACTGTTTGACCACTGATGGTGAGACTGTCTCCGTGTATTAAATCATGCACTAATAGCATTTTCATCACTTGGGGAATGCCACCGGCTTTGTGCAAGTCTGTAGCTATATATTTACCACTGGGTTTTAAATCACATAAAACAGGGACACGGGCGCGGATAGTTTCAAAGTCATCCAGCGTTAACTCAACATTCGCAGCGCGAGCAATTGCTAACATATGCAACACGGCATTAGTCGAACCACCTACCGCCATAATTACAGAAATAGCATTCTCTATAGATTGGCGGGTGATAATTTGGCGGGGTAAGATTTGCTTCTTGATGGCTTCGACTAAAACAAAAGCCGATTTTTCTGTACTATCAGCTTTTTCTGCATCTTCCGCTGCCATTGTTGAGGAATAAGGCAAACTCATTCCCATTGCCTCGAAAGCTGAAGACATAGTATTAGCTGTGAACATTCCACCACACGAACCAGCACCAGGACAAGCACGGCTTTCAATTTCTAATAGTTCTTGGGAGTTAATTTTTCCAGCGCTATATTGACCAACAGCTTCAAAAGAACTAACAAGGGTTAAATCGCGTCCATCATAGTGTCCAGGTTTAATCGTGCCACCGTAAACAAAGATAGCGGGGATATTCATCCGTGCGATTGCTAACATTGCTCCTGGCATATTCTTATCACAACCGCCAATTGCTAGCACACCATCCATACTTTGCCCAGTACAGACGGTTTCAATCGAGTCAGCAATTACTTCGCGCGACACGAGGGAATATTTCATCCCTTCAGTTCCCATCGAAATCCCGTCGCTAATGGTAATTGTGCCAAACATTTGTGGCATCGCCCCAGCACTTTTAACGGCAACTTCTGCTATGAGTGCCAGTTGATTTATCCCCATATTGCAGGGGGTAATAGTGCTATAGCTATTGGCAATACCGACAATAGCTTTATTGAAATCTTCCGAAGTAAAACCAACAGCACGCAGCATTGCTCTATTAGGTGATCGCCGTACTCCTTGCGTTACAGCTTGGCTTCTCAAGTTCTCTGACATAGTTACATCATCCTATGACTTTCATGTATGAGTATCATAGGTAGCAATTTTTCAGATGTCCAATATATATTTATGAATATTTGAGACTTATAAAATATCAAAAACAATGGAACTGCGACACCTGCGCTATTTTATTGCTGTTGCTGAGGAACTACACTTTAGTAGAGCCGCAGAGCGACTTCACATTGCTCAACCTCCCTTAAGCCAGCAAATTCAACAGCTAGAAGCAGAACTAGGGGTAGAACTTTTCCAACGCAAAACTAAGCGACAAGTGCAGCTAACCCAAGCCGGACAAGTATTTTTGCAAGAAGCTTATCAATTGTTCGCTCAACTGGAAAAAGCAATTGATCTGACTCAACGCACAGGTAGAGGTGAAAAAGGACGACTACAAGTAGGTTTCACCAGCTTGGTAACTTACGATTTGCTTCCTGTGATTTTGCGGCGGTTTCGAGAACAGTTTCCAGAGGTAGAGTTAGTATTGCAGGAATTAACGACAACTCAGCAAGAACAAGCGCTATTCAATCACCGTATCAATGTAGGTTTTGCCCATCCACCTTTAGAAGACAACACTCTCAATCTTGAATGCATTCAGCAAGAAGAACTAATTTTAGCTTTGCGAGAAACTCATTTCTTAGCCAAACAAGAAAATATTTCAGTGAAATCGCTCTCAGACGAAAATTTTATTATGTTCCCCCGCCATTTAGGACCCGGACTTTACGATCAAATTCTGAGTGTTTGCCAGCAAGGAAATTTCAGCCCAAAAGTGACGATAGAAGCAATTCAAATGCAGACAATTATCGGGTTAGTGTCAGCGGGAATGGGAATGGCTATTGTACCGTCTTCTTTGCAAAATCTTCAAAGGGCTGGTGTAGTTTATCGCGCTTTCAAAGAAAAAACACCATTAGTAGAAACCGCTGTAGTGTGGCAACCAGAGGAGATGACACCTGTTTTACGGGAGTTTTTACAAATTGTGAGAAGTGTTTCTGCGTTTGCGCGCGGCTAATTCAGTCTTATTTATTTTCACAAGACTACATGGTATGCGGGAAGCTCAGGACTTTTAGTCCTGAGAGGAAAGCGACTCAAGCGACTTTAGTCGCATTGTTCTTCTATTAGTTTATCAACTGCTTGTCTTAGGCGTTCTTGCCAGTTAGGGATGTTTTTAAGTTTCTCTTTTACTCCTGGCAATACTTTGAAGCATACGGGGTCTTTATCAAACGGTTGACTACTTGTAAATCCTAATTTATTTTTTTTCTGAAATGCCATTGCAAAATAATGCATTTGTTGGTATACTAACACTATATCATTGAGGTCGAACAATGGCAAAAAAAAAGATAAAAAAGCTATGGGAGTACAGCAAGTATTGCTACATCCCGACACAGAAACAAAAGCAATATTGCGCTACTTATGCGAGCAGTCGGGTAAGTTGTACAACAATGGGGTTTACTTTGCACGTCAAACATTTTTCAAGACAGGTAAGTTGTTGACGGGTAAGTTTGATTTAGATTTTGAGCCATCTGTTGCAAAAACATTAACGGCTCAATCTTTACCATCAACCCCAATGCAACAAACTTTAAGGTCAGTAACAGAAGCATTCAAATCCTTTAAGGAACTGCGTGCTTTGTTTCTGAGTGGTCAACTACACTTTAAACCTCAAGTTCCTAACTATTTAACAGGTTCAAAACTATTCAAAGTTGCATACCCAAATTCAGGAGGACAACGACCAACCTTAATTGATGGAAAGCTTAGATTCTCTTTGGGTTTAACTATTAGAAGATGGTTTGGGATATCTGAATTTTTTCTTCCCATGCCAACAAACATTGACTATTCAAAGGTTAAAGAGTTTACTATTCTTCCCAAGAATGGTGCTTACTACCTTGAGATGTCTTACGAGGTTACGCCACAAAAATACGAGTTAGATATTAATCAAGCTTTGTCTATTGACTTAGGCACTGCGGATAACCTAGCTGCATGTGTTGATACTTTAGGCAATTCTTTACTAATTGATGCTCGCGCAATGAAAGCGATGAATCAGCTATGGAACAAGAAAGTAGCGACACGTAAAGAAGCAAAGTCTGTCGGAGGGAGTACTCCCCCCGACGAGCTTTGCGGCAAAGAGCAAGCTTACTGGGATAATTGGTTAGACCGTGTTACCCGTAAGCGTAATTACCAAATGCGTGATGGTATTAACAAAGCAGCAAAGCTAATTATTGACCACTGTTTAAAACATGGCATTGGGACATTAGTAATAGGGTGGAACGAAGGCTTTAAGGCTAACGCTAATATTGGACGAGTTCAAAATCAGAAATTTGTCCAGATGCCATTAGGAAAGCTCAAAGACCGGTTAAAAGAATTATGTGATTTACATGGTATTAGGTTTCAAATAACTGAAGAATCCTACACGTCAAAAGCAAGTTACTTAGATGGAGACACTCTACCCGTATTTGGCGCAAAACCAGAGGGTTGGACAGCATCTGGTAAAAGGTTTCCACGTGGTTTGTACCGCACTGCAAATGGTTTAATTGTCAATTCAGATTTAAACGGCGCAGCAAATATTTTAAGAAAAGTAGCCGGAAACTTAGGCATAGACTTAAGCGACTTGGGTAGGCGGTGTTTGACGACCGCAGCGAGAGTGAGATTGTGGCACGTTCGGAGTAACGAGCCTCTGCTACAATCTACTCTGTCCGCAGAATCTCAGACCCAAAGCGGCTGAGAGTGTCAATCTTTTTTCATAGCTCTGTAAGCTTTCGGCGCCACACCTGTGAGTTGCCGAAATTGTTTACTTAAATGGCTGTGACTGTTGAACCCACATAAAAAAGCAATCTCCATAATAGAGTGATTGCTCCCTTTCAATAACTGCTTCGCACGTTCTACCCGTTGTTGTAGCAGATATTGATAAGGAGTTGTACCAAGAGACTGTTTAAATAGATAGCTAAAATGAAATTGACTAATACCTAGTAGGTTCCCTAAATCGGCAAGCTTAATCTCTTTATGTAAATGTTCGTGAATATAATCTAAGATTTGTAACATTTGCCGCTCAGGCAATCCACCCTTGTAAATGGGTATTTGTGGTTTAGTCCCAGCATATTGTCTAATTAGATGTATCGCCAGAACATTTGCCAGCGATTCAATGTAAAGCTTGCTGCCTAAATTCCCCTGTTGAAGTTCAGTTAGAAGCATCATACCAATTGCTTCAATCTGTGAATCGCGAATTTTAGATTCGGGCAATAATTCTAGACGGTCAGGGTTAATTGCCAAAGCTTCAGAAGCAACAGTTTGAATAAACCTAGAAGCAATCCGAATTTGCAAGTAGTGGTCTTCTCCATCCCAGCGCGCGAAAAAAGGTACTTTGGCAGGTGTAATAGAAATGTCCCCTTTGCTATATAACCCTGTATAGCTCTTGCCACCCTGAATTTGCAACAAGCGAACTGGACGAGGGGCAAGTGACAGACAAATTGTATGGTCATTGTTGTAATGACAATTTCCTTCTCCAGCAGGATGTTGAAATTGCTCGACTACAATATTATCCCAGCCCCATGTTTGGCTAGACAAGCAAGGTAAGCAGTCTGGCTCAGGCAGATGGGTAGCAGAATTCGTCATAAGGAGCCAACCCAATATATTTAATTGTAATTATATTCACTTGTAAATGGATTTTTCTAAAAATTTGAAACTTGACCACAATAATTTGATAGTTTCACAGGAATTTGATAGTTGAGTGGTAAGTGTTTGATATAAGCTGAAACTGTAATTGTTACAAAAATAAGGCTTTTTTGTCTTATATCTATAACACTTTCCACGCTTCAATTTCACAAAAGGTTGGTTAAAAACTATGGCACATTTACTGCACATTGATGCTAGTCCGCGCGGTGAACGTTCTCACTCTCGGCGCCTAACCAGAGAGTTTGTCGAACAATGGAAACTGGCTCATCCTAACGATACCGTTACATATCGCGATATCGGGCGCCATCCCGTTCCCCATGTCGATGAAAGTTGGATTGCTGCAGCATTTACTCCACCTGAAAAACATACACCTGAACTACGTCAAGCCATTTATATTAGTGATCAATTAGTAGATGAGTTTTTAGCGGCTGATATATATGTCATAGGTGTTCCTATGTATAATTTCAGCATTCCTAGTACGTTCAAAGCTTACATCGATCAAATTGTTCGAGTCGGGCGAACTGTTGCATTTGAGCCAAATGATTCTGCCAATGTTTTCAAGCCACTGGTACTTGGTAAAAAAGTGTTTATTGTCGAAGCACGGGGTGATTCTGGTTTTCAACCTGGTGGACGATATGAGAAGATGAATCATCATGACCCTTATCTTGTTACCGTATTTGAGTTTATGGGCATCACTGATATTACTTTTGTTCATGTTGAAAACGATGAATATGGCGGGCAAAAATTAGCAGAGTCGATAGCCAAAGCTCGTACCAAAATTGCTGATTTAACAGCCGCACCACTATATGGTTAAGCAACACAAGCAATACTTGAGAAGTTCTTTAAAAAATACCCAAAACAACATTCCCCAAGGTAGTGAAGAAGCAAAAAAACGTTGTTAGGACTTACGCATTGACAAAATAAGATGATAAAAAGTTTGTAATTTCTTGCTCTAACTGCCCGTTACTCAGCAATTCTGGACGCTCAATAACTGCTGCGTGAGTCAAAGCTTCAACTGTACGCACTAAAATAAATACTGCTAAATCAAGGTTTTGCGGCTGAATTTGGTCGCATTTTTTTTCTAGGTAAGTACGAAGCAAAGCGGTTACTCGCTCTTCTATATTCGTGTTGTTGATGCGGGGTACTTGTTCCGACAGCACTTTATGCAGTATTGGATCAATGGCATGAGCTGCAATACACGCTTTTACTAACTCGTGCAAAATAACTTCGATTGGCGCCTCAGATGAATCTTTCAGTTTTGATTCGATAATCTCCATCATTGTATTTACATGCTGTTGGGCGAGGGCTGTTACCAATGCTTCTTTATTGGGAAAATATTGATACAACGAGCCAATACTGACTCCAGCTAGCTCTGCAATTCGATTTGTATTTGCTTTTTCGTAACCAAATTGAGTCAAAATGTGAGCAGTTGCAATCAGAATGGCTTCAACTGTTACTTTCGAGCGGTCTTGTTGCGGTAATTTGCGGGGTGTTGTGCGAGTTTTGCTAGCCATCTAGGTGAGGGAATTAAATGCGAGTTGATCTGAGGGAAGTGCGTTTATACAATATGAGTAATAGCTCATATTTTAGCAGGCAACTCTAGTTTATTGCTTACATATCTAATAGGAAGGACATTCAAATGATTTTAGTTACTGGCGCCACAGGGAGTAATGGTAGGGAGATTGTAAAGCGTCTCGCCGCGCAAAACATTAAAGTACGCGCGATGGTTCGCAACAGAGATCGAGCTAGTGCAATTGCAGAACTTAATGTTGAAGTGGTAGAGGGTGATTTTGAGCGTCCTGAAACTTTGCTGAACGCACAGAGGGGTGTGGAACGCGCGTTTCTGCTAACAAACTCATTGGAGCGCGCGGAAGCACAACAAATAGCTTTCATCGATGCAGCGCGGCAAAGTGGTGTCAAGCATATTGTAAAACTGTCACAACTTGCAGCCGATGCAAATTCGCCCGTGCGCTTCCTGCGTTACCATGCAGCAGTAGAAGCAGCACTTCGAGCGTCAGGTATGACATATACATTTCTCCGTCCCAACCTTTTTATGCAGGGCTTGTTAAATTTCCGCTCGACTATCGCAACTCAAAACGCCTTTTATGCGGCTATTAGCGATGCTCCAGTCAGTGCGGTTGACGTGCGCGACATTGCAGAAGTAGCCACAGCGGCACTCACTGAAACTGGACACGAGGGGAAAATTTACGATCTTACTGGTCCACAAACATTGACTCATGCCGAGATGGCAGAACAACTCTCCACCGTGTTGGGTCGTCGTATTACATTTGTTGATATCTCGCCCGAAGCGATGCGTGACACTTTGCTTAGTGTCGGGTTCCCTATCTGGCAAGCAGATGGACTTATTGAGGATTACGCGCATTATCGGCGCCACGAGGCAGCAGCAGTAACGTCAGGCGTAAAAGATGCAATTGGTAAAGAACCGCGCAGTTTTGAAACATTCGCACACGACTATATGACGCTATTTAGCTAACAGTTATCAGTGCAACACACTTTATTTGCTTATCTGTGTAATACCTAAGTTCAGCTTTTGGATATTTGCAACCTCTACCAAAAGATAGTTGATTACTTCTTCTGAACAAGGCGTTAATTTACTGTTAGGCAAAACTGAAGTGCCTGCAACAGTGCCGACAACGAGCTTAAATTAATGAGTAAAACTCGCTTATTGCAACGTATTGATCGTGGGCGTTTAGTGCTTGTTGCAGTCGCTCTATGACAATGCTTGTTGACGTAGTAAGTTTGAGCTTAACTTGACACTAATAGCAAGACACCTATCCTACGGAATAATTTATTCTTGAACTACTCTTAACGACCTAATCCTTGTGGCGCTATCACAATCTCGCACAGAAGCATCAGCCCTAAGTTCAATAACACTGCCGACGAAGCTACCTCTTCCGATAGATGTCACTTAGTGTCAATTTGACATTTAATGACAAGTATTCAAAAGCAAAACGGCTATGAGGAGTGATGGTGACAGCAACACGAAGAACGATCTCAAATCAGGGGCAATGCGTGAGAAGCGGCACCAGCGGATACGTCTGGAAATTTCGCGGGAGGCAGCGCGTTTGTTTTGGGAACAGGGTGTCGCTGCCACGAGTGGTGAGCAAATTGCAAACGCGGTAGGAATCTCAGTGCGTACTCTCTGGCGGTACTTCCGTAACAAGGAAAGCTGTGTTGAGCCTCTCTTCGCGCAGGATGTTGAGGAGTGTGTGGAGGTGTTGCGCCGTTGGCCTCGAGAGGTTTCCCTAGAAGATCACCTAGTCGAGTGGGCAACGAATCGCCCCAAGAATCCCGATCAGCAGTCCTACGACGATGCCGTGATCAAGATGACCGTGCTAGCTAAAAAAGAGCCGGATTTGCGCGCGGCTTGGCTAATGACCCACGATCGAATAGAGCGCGAGCTGGCTGAGATCATCGCGGATCGCCTGCGCCGTCCGGCTGACGATATCGAGGTGCGGTTGCACGCGGCAACTGCCACCGCAGTCTTGCGCGTCATTAGTGAAGATGTCAGTGCCGCCCTAATGACGGGAGCTGATGGCGCCTCTATCGGCAACCCGATCAAGCACATAGCCTACGCCGTGCGTGTAGCCACTGGTGGAACCGTCGGCGACCCCGTCGATCCCTGAAAACAATAGCAAAGGCAACTAGCAACCCGATCGCCTACAAGGTGTTCAAACGCGACGGGGCATCCGAACCCGTTTCCCAGAGAGATCGGACTGGTCATTGGTGATCTCGTCAGTTCGTAAAACCATCAGCAAATGGATCAAAGGAGTTGATCATCATGTCTAAAGTACCTTCTAACTACCCGCAGCAGCCAGGGAATTCCTTGGAGCGGTCTGCACCTAACAAGCCCTCCCGTCCGGGCTGGCTCGAAATCATTGTCGGTCTTGTTGTCTATTTGATCGTTGGGTTAGTCGGTGTCTCGCAGGTCAAGCGACTTGGTCTTGACCCCGCAGTCCAAGGACTGATTTTGAGTGCGTGGACGGGTGTCGCCACGCTAATTGCTTTCGCGGTGGCGGCGCGGCTGCGGATTCGTTCCCTGAGCGCCTTCGGTGTGCGCCGCACCTCTGTTCGCTGGCTCCTGATCGGGGTTGGAGTCGGAGTGGTTGCCTTCGTGCTCAAGACTCTGGCGATCCTGGCATGGATCAAGGTCACCGGGGATACGAACAATGTCCAGGATGTTTATGTAGAGGGTGTTCGCGGTAGGTTACCGTTTCTGGTTTTAAGCCTGGTGTTCCTCACCGTCTTCTCACCCTTCGGCGAAGAACTGCTTTACCGTGGCATCGTCACTAATGGGCTACTGCGCTACGGTTCGTTCGTTAGTGTCGTCGGCAGCACCGTGATCTTCGCCCTCATGCATGGGATCAACACCGTCTTCCCCGCAGCCGTGGTGGCGGGTCTCGCCACCGCCGAGATCTTCCGCCGCAGTGGATCGATCTGGCCCGGTCTTGTGGTTCACTTCGTTTTCAACCTGCCCTCGTTCCTGATCATGATATTTGTTGGCACGGGCTGATAGGACAGATTATCTGGAGATTAAACCAATGGCAATTCTAAAACAATTCGGCATTTTATTTGTATTGGGCAGTGTGGGAATTGTGATGCTCATGATCGCATCTATTCCTTCAATCGAGCAACAGTTAGCGAAACTGTCTCCAGAAGCACTGGCAAAAGTGCCGCCACTCTGGGTTTTAATGCTTCTGCAAGGACTACAGTATTCAATACTATTGGCAATCAGCATTCTGGTCGGAATTGGTTGTGCCTATCGTGTTGGATTACGCTCCCATTTGATTGATCATTGGGTGTTTCACATCGCTAAGTCTCCATCTTTTGCTGTTGAGATGAAGTGGAGTTTGGGTGTCGGTGCAGCGACGATGATCGTTGTCTTGTTGCTCGATCGGTTCATGCAACCTGCTCTACCTGAAGCGCTACAGGCAGCTAATAGTCCAGAGCCAAGTGGGTTGAGGTTGCTCACAGCACTGTTCTATGGCGGCATCACTGAGGAAATTTTGCTGCGCTGGGGGTTAATGTCGCTGCTTGTTTGGATCGCGTGGAAAGGGCTAAAACAAGGCGTTACATTGCCAAGTCAAGGGATTTACCAGGGTGCGATCGTTCTAGCTGCGTTGGTATTTGGACTACTACACCTGCCAGCAACTGCCGCGATCGTTCCCCTCACTCCAGTTGTGATTATTCGAGCGTTGTTACTGAATGGGATTGCTGGCATTGCTTTTGGTTGGCTCTTTTGGCAATACTCGCTTGAGGCTGCGATGTTATCCCATGCCAGCTTTCATGCCTTTTCCTTTGCTCTTAGCCTTTTGCTGGCAAGATTTGTCTAAGCTTTTTGCTGGCAAGCATCACTGTATCCATCACCAAATATCGGAGCTAAAACATGTCACGCAAAACGATCGCCACCAAAGACCAGTCTCCACAACGACCACTTACTCCCAGTGCCAAACCCCCGCTTCGGCGGTTTCTTCGCAAACCCTTTCAGATCATTCGCACTAATTTTCGCGCTTACCTCACTATCAACGCCATTGTGTATGGCTTAGTCATCACCGGGTTGGTAGTGGCAATGGTCTTCCCCAACCTGAGCGCAACTCAGGCAGCCATCCTGGAAGACAACGGAACGGCGGATCTTGTGCGATCGCTATTCAATAACCCCTGGCTGTTCTCGCTGACTATCCTGGGAGTCAACCTCACGACTGGCGCGCTGTGGATCGTACTCCCTTCGCTGATCGTTCCCTTTGCTGGCATCGCCATGTTTGCATATAAGACGTTCACTCTCGGTTTAGCGATGGCTCCGACTACCAAGATTATGGCGGTGGCACTGATCCCGCACTCGCTGACAATACTCATCGAACTCCAAGCTTACGCCCTCTTGATGTTTGGCGCATACATCCTGGGTCGGTCTTGGGTTCGCCCCGCCACCATCGGGACTCGGAACCATCGTCAGGGTTACGTCCGTGGGCTGCAACAGCTTGGTTGGCTGAGTCTGTCCACGCTCCCACTGTTCATCGTCGGTGCGATCTGGGAGGCGTTCTCGCTCCGCTACCTGGTTCCTCCGCTGACCCAATGGTTGTTGTAGCGCTAAACAAACCAAATCATTATGGTTTCTTGGATCGATTGACATCTCTGCAATTTTAGATGGTGAATTAAATGATTAAGTACAAAGATTTTGCACCTCGAATTACTGAACGGGGACCCTTCGGCGGACCTTCCGAGTATGAATCCTTCTCTGAGGTTGTGAGTGCTGTAAATCAGTGGATCGAAAGTGGAACTATACAGGTAATCAATGTTGAAACTGTTGTTTTACCCGATCGGATTGAAGGCACAAGTGATGATGTTTACGGATTGACGATCAGTAATAGTTTCCACCCAGTAATGATCAGTCAAGGATTGACTATCAATTGCTTTCAATGTGTCCGTGTCTGGTACAGAGAATAAGCTCGATTGGAGAAAGCAATGAAACGATTTACCTTGTTTACTTTCCTGTATCTCGCGCTGGGAGTTTGTCTGACGGCGATCGCGTTTGGATACCCAAACCTGCCTTCGGGTCTTCAAATCAGCCTGTTCGCTAGTGCAGGAGCATCCTACCTTGTTTGTCTCTTCAGTACCTTCCCATTTTGGCGGGAGGCGACGCTACGCTCCTATCGCAGACGGAATTCATTGGTCATCGTACCCTGGTTGGTGATTGGAGTGAACATTATTGTGGCGATCTGGGAGCTTCAGAGTCAGAACTGGACAATGGAAGCCATTTTACAAGCGTTTTCGCGGCTATTAGTCGTCTTAATATTTGTAGAAATGGTTGTGATTACATGGCGAGTGAATCCTGAAAATTAGGGATGACAACCTGCCAATTCCTGAATCGATCGATTCATAGTTCTGTTGATAAAAACCGCTTTCACAGGGGTTGAGCCGAATAGTACAGATATAGAGTTGCACTTCAACTCTGGGGTGAGCATTATGGTGCAGCATGAATGGCAAGATGAAACACGACAGTTGGCGATCGCGCCTCGCCTGCCGCTCTGGTGGACATTGGCTACTACAATTGCGGGGGCGATCGTCGGAGCACTGGAAGCGTCAGGATTTCAGCTTGTAGCAACCATATTTTTTACAGGTTTATTGATTGGCGCAGCCCAATGGCTCGTTTTGCGCCAGTACATTCCTAAAGCCTTTTGGTGGATAGTGGTTACTAGATCAGCATTCAAGGTACCCTTACTTTACTAAGGAGGACAAATGAAACGATTTACTTGGTTTAGTTTTCTATATCTCGCGCTGGGAGTTTGTCTAACAGCGATCGCACTCACGTACCCAAACCTGCCTTCGGGTCTTCAAACCGGCCTGTTCGTCAGTGCAGGAATGTCCTACATCGCTTGTATCTTCAGCCCATCTTGGCGGGAGCCGACGATCCGCTTCTATCGCAGCCGCAATTCACCGATCATTCTACCCTGGTTGGGGATTGGATTCTATATTATTCGGATGATCTGGGAGGTTCAAAGTCAGAACTGGACGATGGAAGCCATTTTACGAGCGTCTTCGTGGCTAATAGTTGTCTTACTGTTTGCAGAAATCATTGTGATTACATGGCAAGTGAATTCTGAACATTAATGCCTGAATTAACAATACCTTCGCGGCTATTTCTGAGTCCGAACATAATATAAACGCTTGTAGAATTAAAATTTTTTCGTACTAAGATAAACAAGCGCTATAATTTCCGGACTAGTTAAAAACTCCGTCCCGTTATTCTACACCGGGTTTTTAGATTAAAAACCTTGATGCATATGGACTCTAGGGTTAACGACTAGCAGACAAGTTCAATATTTTTTTTGACTGGAAACGTTGACGTCAAAAGCATTTTTGCCAATCATATTTTTGGTGAAGGAATTGCACCATAAGAATTTGATAAACTCTTACGATCTTTTAACCTGCCTAGTTGCGGTCAAGCATTTTGTTATGTAAGTAAGTGACATGTTTAAAAATTCAAAATCACGACAAGAGGCACTGAAATTCAACCTCTTTGGATTTCGACTCTCATTTCAAAAAATACCGCTGCGCCGCACAGCCCTTTTCGCTCTCGCGCTACTTTTTACTACCCATTTCGCCTCCGCTTGCACGGATTCTACAGCAATGATGCCTACAATTACCTATCCTAAAACCAAGCAAGTCAATGTCGTCGAGAAGCGTTTCGGGCAGACGATTGCCGACCCCTATCGCTGGCTAGAAAACGATGTCCGCAACGACAAGGAAGTTGCTGCCTGGGTCGAAGCGCAGAACAAAGTTACCAACGCTTATCTCAATACACTGCCAGGTCGAGATATCTTCAGGGAGCGACTGAAGCAGTTGTACAACTATGAGCGGTTCTCTATTCCGGTCAAAAATGGTGGACGGTATTTCTACCTCTATAATTCCGGTCTTCAAAACCAACAGGTTCTCTATGTCCGCGACAGTGTAGATAGCGCAGGGCGCGTCCTGATCGATCCCAATACCTGGGCTATTGATGGAGCGATCGCACTTGCTGAATGGTCGGCATCTGACGACGGTAAGCGGGTGGCTTATGCGGTGCAGGATGGCGGCACGGACTGGCGCACGATTCGGGTGCTGGACGTGAACACAGGCAAGGTACTCGACGATGAGATCAAATGGGCGAGGTTCACCACCATCATCTGGACTAAGGACGGGTCTGGCTTTTTCTACAGCCGTTACCCTGAACCGAAACAGGGAGACGCATCCGTAGCCAACCATGCCGTCTACTTTCATGCGATCAGCACTCCCCAAGCGCAAGATCGGCAAATCTATGCAACCCCGGATCAGCCGAATATGCTGCATACTTCTGACATCACCGAAGACGGGCGTTATCTCACGATCGTTTCCACGCCCCTTTCGCTCGGCAACCAACTGACCGTGGTGGACCTCAAGAGCGCTGATTGGAAGCCTCGCAAACTGGTCGATAATGACGATAATCGATGGTATCTGATCGGCAATGTGGGGACGAAGTTCTTCCTCATGACTACTCAGGACGCGCCACGCTACAAAATGGTGACAATGGACATCGCCACCGCAGACCCAGTGATCCGGGATGTGGTGCCGGAGCAGGATTCGGTTCTGCTCAGTGCGTCGCTGGTCGGTGGACGGTTGCTGATCTCTTACATGACTGACGTGAAGACGTCCGTTCGACGCTACACGCTGGATGGCAAGGCTGATGGTGTGGTGAAGCTGCCTGGTATCGGCGCCGCTGGCGGTTTTAGGGGCGACCAGGACGACCCAGAAACCTTCTTCGACTTCACCAGCTTCAACACTCCGGGCATGATTTATCGATACGATGTCGCCAGCAACACGGCGCGGGTGTGGGCGCAACCCAAGGTTGTGATCGATCTCAGCCAGATTGCGGTCGAACAGCGTTTCTACAAATCGAAGGATGGCACCCGTGTCCCAATGTTTATTGTCCGGCGCAAGGATGTGACCAGTCCAGCGCCGACCCTGCTCTTTGCCTATGGGGGATTTGGAATTCCCCTACCTCCCACCTTCTTGCCGGGGTATCTGGGGTGGGTCGAACAGGGCGGGGTGTTCGCACTCGCCAATATTCGCGGTGGCTCCGAATATGGCAAGGCATGGCACGAAGCGGGTCGTCGTCAGAACAAGCAAAACGTCTTTGATGATTTCATCGCAGCGGGCGAGTATCTGAAGGCGCAGGGAATCACACCACAAGACGGGCTGGCGATTCAGGGCGAATCGAATGGCGGACTCCTGATTGGCGCGGTGGTCAATCAGCGACCGGGTCTGTTCGCTGCCGCGCTGCCCCAAGTGGGTGTGATGGATATGCTCCGCTTCGACCAGTTCACGAGTGGGAAAACATGGGTAGAAGAATTTGGATCTCCGGCACGGGAAGCGGATTTCCGTAACCTCTTGAGCTATTCGCCTTATCACAACATTCAATCTGGCAAGGCATATCCCGCGATCCTAGCTACTACTGCCGACACAGACGATCGCGTAGTGCCGGGTCACACCTTCAAATATGTCGCAGCACTCCAAGCAGCGGATATCGGCTCCAAGCCACACCTTGTCCGCATTGAGACGCGGGCGGGACATGGAGCGGGCAAGCCCACCGACAAAATCATTGAGGAAACAGCAGATATGTGGGCTTTTGCCGCTCACTGGACAGGGCTGAATGTCGGGGATGGAAAATGATCGGAACACGGCAACAGAACATCCCGATTAACGGGCATGAAGCAACTCAGGAGACCAACATGCGGTATGAAAATCGATTTCTTTTAATGTCTTTGGCCTCCCTGCTATTTCTAAACATCTCAAAGTGTTAGAGCGTGCTGGACTAGTTGCACAAAGTCGAGAAGCTCAATGGCGCCCATGTCGTTTAGAGATAGAACCGCTCAAAGATGCGGCGAATTGGATTGAGCAATACCGCCAATTTTGGGAAGAGAACCTTGATTGTTTGGATGATTATCTTAGGGACTTCCAAAAAATAAATTCTTCATGTTGTGGAGCGGGCATCCTTGCCCGCCTACGTTTAGAGCAGGCAAGGATGCCTGCTCCACAAAAAAATTTTGGAGATTTTTTTATATGCTCTAAATCTTGGACAATTTGATGAGCGTCTCTTATAGCATTTGACCGTTGTAAACTCTAGTAGTGATGGAAATGTCCAGCCAAATAACATTACAGTTCCGTGCATGGTGAATAAACCATTGTACACGGTGCGGTCAACAAGGTCAGATTGTGGAGTGAGTAATTCACCCCTCATAATCATTGCGAAGATGCCGCCAACGAGTAGAAAGATGAATGAGGTAACAAGATATTGAATGCCTATTACCTTGTGGTCGTGGCTGAAGCTAAAGTAAGTTTTCCAGGTTGTGGGAGGAAGATGGTGATGTTTTTCAATCACAACGCTGGAACTTTTCTCAACGTTGATGTTTGTCATAAGTTAGTTAGGTATTTGTTCGTCGTAAAGACTCGTCGTAAGAACTCGTTGTAAGGACTTTAGTCCTTATCTCAATCACGAGCCTGTGTAATTAACAACGGGAGGCGCCGCAGGTTCAACACTTTGCCAACCAGTCTTAAAAGGACTATCCTTTGTCAGTGCATACTCAGTTGCAGCTTGGTTAATAGCTGGCGCCGGTTTTTGGTTTGCAGCTTGTTTTAACCAGTTTTTGTAATTTTCAAGAGAATCAACTACTACATTTGCTTCCATTGTGGCGAAATAAGTACCGCTAAATTGTGAGTCCATTAAACGGTAAGTACCTTCGCGTGTTGGAGTAAATTCAAAGTCGATTTTGTTTTTGGGGATGATATCCTGTTTGACTCGGAAAGCTGGAACGAAAAAGCCGTGGAGAACATCAAGAGATTCTAAGGCGAGATGAACTCGTTCGTTTACAGGTATATGTAGTTCTGTACTAGAAACATTTTTGTAGGGATAGCGAAACTCCCAAGACCATTGTCTGGCGATGACGTTGATAGGTTGGGTTGTATCAATATTTATATCTGGTGCTGGTGCTGGTGCTGGTTCAGAAGTTTCAGATTGTTTGTTTTTGTTCCAAAGTCCATCCCAAGGCGCCGCTTGTGCTGACTCCATACCCATTGGCATATGAAGATGATGTTCCATTGGGCCGCGAATAGACATTTGGTCATAAATTTGGTAACTGTAACCAGCAATCCAAATTACCAATACAATAGGAATTGCTGTCCAAACTACTTCGAGAGTGATATTACCTTCAATTGGTGGACCATCGCTAGTATCGTGTTCTGCCACACGATGAAAAGCAACAGCATATAGTAATGCGGCAGTTACAGCAAAGAAAATAAATGAAGCGAGTACTACGAGAAAACTAAATAAATCGTCAATGAGTTGCGCTTCGACTGTAGCTTGAACAGGGAACCAAGAATAAGCTTGCTGTCCCATCCAAAGACTTGCCGCAGTCACTACAACTGTACCAACGGTCAGTGCTGAAAGGTTCCGGATGTTCATGGTTAATGGGCAATCGTCTATCTATTACTTCAACAACAATTTATGAATATTTCCACCCGAACGTAATATCGAGTCAGCGGTATTATGCACACCAAATTCTGCAGCAAGCTGGGCGCCTAATGTACCATGTAGATACAAGACAAACATAATTGCCATACCAGCTAATAAGTAACTCCACTGAACTTGACGGTCTTCGTCTTTACGCCAGTTAAAGCGCTGTAAACCTCTCCATATGGTCATGCCAACCATAATAGCGAGTAGTAAAACACCACCAACTCCATGCCACAGCATAGTTTCCATTGCGTGGAGTCCCCAAGCGCTGGTTACATCCATATTTGGTTCTGCGAGCATCATTTCGTAGAAACCTGCTGCAACTGTGAAGAATGTAATGATGGCTGAACCGAGCATATTGTACCAGCCAACATCAAAGAAGTTAGACTGCTTTGCTGGTAGTGCTAAAAATTTGAATACAGGTTGTTGATATGGAAAGAGTACACCAACAAAATCAAACGTAATGCCAATAATAAACAACCCTAGCGTTAAGTGTACCAAGTTTGGGTGAATTGGAATGATATATGGTAAACCATTGGCGCCGAGATGCGCGCGTAATTGTTCAATGAGTCCTGTTTCCATTACAGTAATCCTTCTTTGAGTGCTTCAACAACAGGGACAGTATGCAAGCCATATATCCAAACGAGTTCATCACCGAGGAAAACTTGCACAAATACCAAACCAGTTAATACGATTCCTAGACCTAAGTAGGGAACAGGCAATTTATCAGGAGTTTTTAAACGAATTACATATCGCCAACCTGTAATTGCAGCAATAATTCCAGATAATGACCAACCAATAAGTGTGTGTACACTTAATACAGGTTGTGCCATATCATATGGATGTGCTAAACCCGCTTCAAACTGACCAAAAATGATAGCCACGAACACAGCAACAGTGGCAAGACACATATTCCACCAACTTACCTCGAACAAACGCGCGTTCTTAGTAAAGTAGCCAATAATGTCGCAAACGAAAGCAAACAACACCATTGCAATTACAAAGTGAACAATGATGGGGTGAATGGTATCGGGGTAAGGTAAACCGTGGTCGTTCAACTTTTGCAGAAGCTCAAACATAGTATTCTCCTGGGCGCCTCTCCTGAAGGAAATAAATCTTTACAGTTAATACAATTGTTAAGGAATTCCAAAATTAAAAAAGTTCAAATGGCGACTTTTACAAGTAATTTTTAATGTTCAAGGTGACATTGTTTTGTTAATTAGACAGAAAATCCCCCTAAATCCCCCTTAATAAGGGGGACTTTAAGAGGTTTTTATACATTGATTAGGGTAGTTAGAGAAGCCTTTAGCCCCCCTTATTAAGGGGGGTTGGGGGGATAAATATTTATAAATACAGTAATACATCTAAAAAAGTAGCAAAAATTACAGAACAAATATACAAGACTTTGGAGCTTTTATCATTGAACATCATCTCCTTAGATTGTTATACAGCGCCAATTATAATAAATAACGACCAGGACAGATGACAGTTACAACCTGCTTATCTAATTATAGCTTTATATTTCCTTAAACATTATTAAAATAGTAAAATTATGTGCTTTGCTAATAACAATAAAAGTTTTTTAAATGTTATTGATAAACTAATATCTCGCATCTAGATCAACAAGCGAGTTTTTACGTAAATATCTACTGGTGAAAGCGATTTATGTTCACAATTACTGAATAAGGAGCCATCACAAATAAAAGTAATTTCAATAATACGTGTTTATACGCAGAATTAGCACGAAAAACTTTACTGTCTTTTCTTATAATTCGATAAATAATATACCAGAACTTTACTCTAAACGACCTCAAAGTTTATAAACTGAACATGTAGCCAACGCTACTAGATTAAGTTAAAAAATTTTTGATTGCCCCTTGAAGCAGTTGCATAGTCCAAACCGACTAAATGTAATCGCAGTGTATCTATAACATTTAAACCTTAAATCTCTGGAGACTTAAACGTGAAAAATACTTTCAAAAAGCTTTTAATCGGCGCCTCAATCGTTGTTGGTGCAAGTGCGATGGCTTCAGTTCCAGCTCATGCTGCTAGCTTGACTGGCGCTAGTATCGGTGGCAGCAATCTAAACGACTACTTCGTTTATGATGTCAACGCTAACAACCAAACTGTTAAAGTGCAAGGTTCTCAGGCAAATATACAAAAAGTTCTAGCTGGTAGCGCCGCTAGTCCGACTGGAAACGTGGAGTTAGCAGCAAGTAGTGAAACATCAGGTTTTAATTTCAACAACAATACTACATTAACAGGACAAATTGGTGGCAAAAATATTACCCTCAGCAGCTTGACGGCATCTGACTGGACTAGCAACGTTGGTGGCGGACTGACTTTTGCTCAAAAATGGTTCAATGATGCTTTAACTGCAAACGGTTTCGGCAGCATTATCGGCAGCAGTAACTTCCTAGCACAAGGAATATATAATGCTGCCTTGGTTAAGTTTAATACCACTGGTGGGCGCCAAAGATTTAGCGACCCCAATATCTCTTATGTCAACCAAGATGATAACACTGGCGAAATCAAGATTGGGCTAGCAGGTCACTTTGATGCAACGTCTTTGTTATTTGCTGGTCTGAGTACTCAACAGCAAGGACTCGTAAATACGTTTAGAACCAAAGCTGGTCCAATACAAGCAAGTGAAATTGTTAAGGTTTCCTACAATGGTGGCCCATCTCAACTTCTCTACAGTTTCAGTGCTACCCAGTCTGGGCTAGTTGCTGCGGATGATAATAGATCACATAATGGGAACTACGAAGTTTCATTCCAGGGAGTGCGCCCAACTCAAGCAGTGCCAGAACCTTCAGTAATGCTCGGTGTGTTCGGTGTTGCTAGTGTCTTTGGAGTGCGACGTAAGCTGAAAAAAGCACAGCTATAGCTCAAATATACTACCAAGTAAGAATAAAAATTGATGTGGCGGGTAATTGGTTAGTTGGATAACCAATTACTCGCTACATTTTTTGTTTAAGCAGTGCCAATGGATTATAGTTTGTAGATTAGGCAATTCAGAAAGTAGTTTGTATTTTTTCAGAGTGAGTCTATTTATTTTATTTATATGAATTCAAAGCAATATCAAATTAAAAATATTTTAGAAGCGCGCGCTCGTTTGGGTGAGGGGTCTGTTTGGGATTCTACTAAGAATTTGCTTTAGAGAACCCCACAGAATAATTGATCCAATATTGTCATGCTGAGTGCAGCGTAAGCGTAACGAAGCATCTCAAAGCTTAACGCGAGCATTTCAATGAGACCCTTCACTTTACTATATTGCGTTCAGATGCTATAGGGCATTTTTTTTCGTGGAGTTCTCTTACTGGGTAGATATTTATAACCATCGGGTACATCAGTTTAACCCTGCTACTGGCAAGGATATTTTTTTTGATGTGGGGGATGTGGTGGGATGTGTTGCTTCTTGGAGTGAAAATCGGTTGATTATCTTCTGAGAAACTTTGAGTGAGGAGGAGATTCAGAGGAGTTTTTATTCTGGGGATTTGTTTTGTTTGGAGATGGATGTTAGGGGGTTGGGTGTAAATTCTGTTTATGGATAGTAATGTGTCTCTCTGCTACTCAGGGTTTCTATATAATATGCAGAAGCAAAGCAATTATAATAATTTGATGATTAAGTAAAATTTGTTAACCTGCGTGTTCAATTATTTGTTGTGGATAAATAGATTCTTCAAATAACAACTGTTCATATTCTTTTAACGCACGTTCAAACCTATATCGACTCTCATATAATTGACGCGCTTTTTCTCCCATTATTCTCACTTTTTCAGGCTGCTGCAATAATTCCTGTATTAAATCTGCTAGTTGTTGAGGTTTGTTGGGAGGAGTGTTAATTCCACAGCCAGATGTTGTCAATAGTTGGTCGATATAGGAATTTGGTGCAGTGATGGCAATTATTCCCCGCCCTGCTGCTAGCATTCCGTTGAGTTTGGAGGGTGCAACTATGTTTTCTGCTCCGAAGATGAGGCTGACAAGGGAAATGTCGCAGGCTGTTAGGGTCAGGGGTAGGAGTTCTCTGGGTTGGAAGGGTAATAATAAGATATTTTCTAGTTGATGGGTTTGGATTGTTTGCTCTAATATTTTAGTATTGGCACCATCTCCAATAAATATAAATTGAATAGGTTTATCTTTCAGGATTGTTGCTGCTATGGCAATAGTTTCGATATCATGGAGTCTACCCATGTTACCAGAGTATAGGACTGTGAAAATTTCAGTTAAATTATGTTTTTGAGCAAATTTGTTATCTTGTTTTCGACAGGTGGGGATGTCTTCGATTGCCCAGTTTTCGATTATTTCAATTTTTGTTTTTATATCGGGATATTTTGCAGCTAAATATGCCTGCATGGAGCTACTGAGGACTACAGTATGTTCTGAACATTTACAGGTGAGATAAATTAATTTATTAAAAAATTTAAATAATACGCTGTTGGGGTGTATGATGCCCGAAATGAAGGCTGATTCAGGAAAGATGTCTTGAAGAAGGAAGTAATATTTGCCGCCTTTAAAGATTTTAAAGAATATGCCTAGTATTCCTGCATAGGGAGGGTTGGAGGCGATGAGGAGGGGGGTGTCGGCTGGTTGATGGAGAATGATGTATGTGAAGGCGCCGAAGAGGAAAAATAGGGAACTGCTGATTTTACTGAGGATGCTGGTGCTGGATTTGATGGGGCAGAAGGCACGGTTAATAGTGAGGTGGTTTAATGATTCTGGGGTGGTGTGTTTGGACTGGGTTCCCGTGAATATGTTGACGGTGTAGCCAAGGCAGGAAAGTCCTTTGGCTAGGTCTGTCATTAGTTGGGAGGTGGCGCCGTGGTGAGGGTGGAAGTATTGGGTGAGGATGGTAATCGAAGGCATTTTTATAGTGAAAGTTTTCTTGTCAAACATTTTTCATACGTCTCTAATATTGTATTAACAGTCACATCCCAAGAATAATTGTTAATGACAAAGGTACGTGCGAAGTCTCCAACAACAGACTTAAGATTAGAAAGTCTAATGACACTATCTGCAAATAAGACAGGATCGTCGGTAGAGACAATAAAGGATGATGTATCTTGACCACAGTTATCAATTCCTTCAAATGAATGAGAAGAGATAACTATTGGTAATTTCATGGATAGTGCTTCCAATGCTTTTGTTTTAGTACCACCACCAAATCGAATTGGAGCAATCGCAATGTCAGCCATCTTAAGATAAGGACGGACATCTGGAACGTTTCCAGTCACAATAATATCCTGATTATTTTTTGCTAGCTCTTGAACACTATCTAATGGTTGGGTACCTACTATCCAAAAAGTAAATGACTGCTTAGAACGAGCCTTTATTAACGGAAAAATATTATGAGCAAAGAAGAGTACAGCATCAACATTGGGTGCATATGACATGCTGCCAGTAAAAACAATATGCTTTCCAGGTATATCTGTTTTGGTAGGCTCGATAGCATCAGGATTAAAAAAGTTAGTATCAACGCTCTGCCTAGCACAGGTTATAATTGGCTTATTATCTAAACTCTTTAGTTCCTGCTGCAATATCTTTTTATCGTGTTGACAAACAGTAAAAACTATATTGGCATATTTTTCAAGATTAAACTCTATTCTTTTAGTTAAACTTCCCTGTAAATAGGCTATGAGTCTATTTTGGAAAGAATTTTCTGTGTTTAAATATCTAGATGCCCATGCTTTACTTTCAATGTTATGTTCATCTAAAACGCATACAATATTATCAGGTAAATATTGCAAGCATTTTACCATTTGTAATTTTTCTACATGAACCACTTGAATATTATGTTTTACAATGCATTCTTGAATGCTTTGATTTAGTAGCGAGCTACTAAACTCAAATATAGTAAATGGTTGCAAACAGCACAGGCTACTAGCAAACCTTAGAAAATTTTTTAGCTTAGAACGATCACGCCAATAAGTATGATTTATCAAATGAACTGATGAACAAATATCTTTAAGATTCTTAACCAATGAAATATCATCAGACAAGTGTAAATAAGATATCAAATGGACATTTGCATGTTGTGCAAGCCTTATGATAATATTATAATCTCTAACTTTTGCTCCATCATTTAAAGGAAGGGGCAAGTAAGGTGTGACGAATGCAATATTTAACTTAGAATTAGACATACTTAAAGTGTTTAATTTTTATTCAAATCAATTAAGTCCGTAGAGAGATTTTTTAGAGTAAGGGTTTGAAGTCAAGCCAAGAGTTCTAGCAAAACCGTTTATAATATACTCGTATCTACCATAGCGTAAATGATTTAGCATTCTCTTACATTTAAGAGTTGTCATTTCTAATTGACTTATAGGATGTAAATTATACTCAGCTAAAACAGTTTCAATTTCCTGAGCAAATTGTTTTGATTTTGAGAATGTTTTGCTTGCTGAATGTACTCTAAAACCACCGAAAGCGTTAGGTACATATTGAAAATTTACATTTTTCAAACCCCATCTTAAAAACCATTCAAAATCAAAAGCATAGTGCAGGTCTAAGCGAGGATATTCTAGCTTATATAGTGAACTATTACGAATGATTAAACTCTGATTAAATATTCCCATTGTATTGTAAGCATGTGATTTAAAATAAAATGGAGATGAATAAGCGACAGCTTTTATATTATCTAGCTCATCTATGATAAGTACATCACCGTAAATTACATCACTATTAGGATACAATTCCGCTAATTTCAAAAGTTTGTTAACGCAGTCTTGAACGTATATATCATCGGAGTTTTGCCAAGCTATCCATTCTCCTTTGGCTCTATTTAATCCTTTAATTAAAGCATCAACTTGACCTTTATCTGGTTCAGATATAACAGTATTAATTTGTGAACCGAATTTTTCCAATACCTCAAGAGTATTATCAGTGGAACCTCCATCAATTACAATTATTTCACATGAATTAACTTTCTGATTTAAGATAGAACGAATTGTTTTTTCAATAAATTTTGCTTGATTATAAGAAATTATTATAAAAGAAACTTGACACATAGTAAATTTAATAATTATTTAAATAGTTATATAGTTTCTTGATGCTACTTTTTAACCAAATATTTTCCTTCTGTTGCGATTACATAGAATGCACCCCAATAACTATAATAAAGCAAAGAGCCAAGGGTAAAACCTAATAATAACCAGGTGAAAAAGAACTTTATTTGATAATCATCAATTTTTTGATTTTTATTAAAAGATTGATAAATAACTCCCATAAAAATCAATAATCCAGGCACTCCTACCCCAATCAAAACCGCAGCATAAATATTAAATATGTCTCCTCTTGCATATTCACTACTTAAATTTCCATAGTTATTCATCAGCCAATTTGCAACATTATTGCCAAATCCTTGCCCAATAATGCCATAATCACTTTGAAGGCTATCAAAAGCTACATTTAATGAATTAATTCTTGCACCTCCTGATGTATTAAGATTTTGCTCTCCTATTGTAAACAGCGTGGCGTTTGTTCTTTCAATAAATGAATCTATTGCAATATTTGCATCAGGTATAATATTAGTGACTACTACAAAAGTTATACCTATTGTTAAACAAGCGCTAAACAATCTGCTCATAGATTGTCTATAATTTATATTTCGATGTAGAAACCAAAAGGCATTATTAAATATTAAGTAAGCAGCAAACAAAACTAATCCGCTTAAAGAGAAAGTAAATAATAGAAAAAACAATGTATGTAATTTCAGTATTATAGCTTTATTCTTATTTATTATCTTTTTACTAGATAAATATTCTAAACATATATAACCAAAAACCAAAAAAGTTGCGTATTCAGATGGTTCAGTCATTAATGAATTAATTCTATCTATACCAATATTCAGTGATTCAGATAAATTTCCTACTCTTTGAGCGACAGCAAATGGTATTATTTCTTCAGTTTTTGGAAGCTTAAATAAAGCTGACAGAATGTCTTGATAGGCAAATATAAAACTAAATACTAATCCTCTACAGTACCATTTTGATAATATTAGTAGTCTTTGACTTTCTGACATTGGTATCTTCACTAAAAGCGGTATCCACATTATTATAAAACCGACTAAAGGAAGAATGTAGCTTGAAATGTCAAATCTAGTAGCTGTAACAATTATTGACCAAATAATAAAAAGTATAGCTAATAATAATATCTTTCTTCTAACTTGAGTTTTCTTAGTAATTATAAGAAGAATTAGTATTATATCAATACCTATTAAGATCAGAACAGGGATTGAAATAATAAATGTTCCATATATCATTCCAAATCCTGAAGTTGAAAACAAAAGAAAGAAAAGTTTAATTAATACTAAAAATATTTTTTTTAACATTGTTTACAATTAATACATCAAAGATTAGATACTTGTATAAATTTTTGATTTTTATTTTCCACTATCCAACTTTACAAAACCTCCTAAATTTATTCGGGGAAATACTTCTAAAAATCCTCCTTCTGTAGCATTAAAAATTATTTTTCCTGAAGCTTGATATATCTCTCGAGCTAGAGTGTAGTTAACTTCACTTTGTAACAAATCTGGTAACTGCCACTTAGCTCCATCAGCAAAGTAGTTTTCAGAAAAATGATTTTCATCTTTTTGTCCTGAAACTACTATTTTGTTTGCTATTCCTTTATTTGCAAAATAATGATCGCAGCCAATCAAAGCTACATTTTTAAACCCCATATGAAATGCAAGCTGCATAGCTACAAATGTTACAGTATAACCATTAAATATACTTATGGAGCAGTTTCTTGCAAATTTAGACTGTGTAGAAGAGTGAATAAAAGTAATATTTTCACGATTTCTAATGATTTTTTTAGCATAGCTATCTAAATATAAAGGAACATCTGTTCGATTATAAAATTCAGCATTCTGCTCAATCACAAATGGATTTACCGCCACAATACAGGACGGGCGAAAACTAGATTTATCAAACAACAAATTAATTTTATTTAAACCGAAAGTGAATACTCCATCTAAAAGAGAGAGGTCACTTTTGAGCAAGCTAGGGCCATTGCAAACAATTACAGCTTTTTCACCTGTATATTTATTTTTACAAGCTTTAAGCTTTTGGCGCGATCGCCAAGACTCTGGATTTAAATCCCACTTTAATCGATTCCATATCTCAAAAGCACCATAACGATAAGGATTAATTGTTGTATGTTGAGTTAAAAGAGGATGAATATCAGACATAATTATTTACACCAAATTTTTAGAAGTAAGCAGAGTTCCAATAAAATAAATCACTACAACAGCTAAAGGTTTTAGCATTGCTAAACGCTCAAACTCCCAGAACTTCAATCCAAATGCTCTGTAAGAATGTATTGCCGAATACCAACAGTAAAATCCCAAATAACCAGCTAAAGTTCCTACAGGAAACGCATAGACCCCAAATTGCTGAAATAAAGTAAGACTAACAACAAGATAAATAACCCCAGAAACTCCATTGGCAATATGATTTATGATATGGTTAGTTGTGCTATATAGATTGATATGCATAGCACCGTAACGTTCGGCAAAAATACCCAAACCCATTAAACCCCACAGCAAAGGACTAACAAACTCTGCATTACTACCAATCAACTTAAGTAATGGCGTTGCAAATATTCCCAGCCCAATAAATCCAGCTACATAAGTCCAGTAGGCTAAAACCATACCTCGCTTTGCCACACTCACCTGTTGCTCTAAATTTCCCTCTGAACGAAGCTTGGCTAAGACAGGAAGCTTACTGTAAAAAGGTGCTTGGGAAAATTGACTAACCATTTGAATTAGTCGCAAAGCCAGCAAATACGAAGCTACTACCGAGGCTGTACCCACTTGAGCGTAAATAATACCACTAAGTTGGAATAAACCATAGCTCATAAAAGCACCCAATCCACTGCGCCAAGCGCTAGACCAAACAGCTTCAAAAACTATCGGGTCAATTTTTTTGTAGGAAAATTGGCGGAAGCGACAATTTTCAATTTTTCTACACAGCCAACGGTTTCGCAGAATATTTAGCACCAGCCAACTCTGATTAGCAATTACTAATTCTAGTAAATCACCACCCAGTAACAAAACTAGAAAACAGGTTCCTATTGCACCCAATGATGTCAATGTTTCCCAACGACGTAACAGGGCAATTTGATTTACTCCCTGAAGATAAGAATTATAAGTGTTTCCTAAAAGTGTGGCAGTTGAAGTTAGTAAAATTACACCCCAAGCTATCCAGCCAGAAGTCACATCAGCTATTGTGGAAATTGGTTTAATCAGTGCCCAAGTCCCTAGTGTCGCTAATAGAATAATTGAGATGGTTGTCAAACGCAAGTATATCGCCTGCATGGTAGAGCAAATTTTCTCTATAGTTTCCCAATTAGGTTCTCTTGGACTAGGTGACTTTTTAATATTACAAAAGTTTTTTAGTTCATGCGTACTTAGTCCACCTATTCCATAGGCAATTACCCTTGAGAAAGTTGGACTAAATCCTACATCAGCCAATAATTGCAGACCAATGATGGTGTTAAAGATATACCACAGAGCTATTTCTTCTGTACTGAGACGGGTAAGGATTAGTGGTAAAACTATAATTAAACTCAGTGATCGCGTTATAAAACTACCCCATGTCATTAAAGTGGGAGAATTCCAAAAACGATTAAAAAACCTTTGCGATGTTTGTAACTGATTATTGCTCACTGATATTGACCAATTAGTTCCTGTTGTTTTCATAAACTTAAACCAACAGGGATATACTTGGGTTCCCATATGCCCCAAGGCATTCCATATCTACCTGACTTTTTGTAAAATTCAGCAAGATTATCTTTCAAGTAAGTGCATTGACGATATTTGTCTAAAATTTTTTCTGGGTTTTGATTCTTCGAGCGTTTAGCACCAAAATGCTTTTCTAGATCGCTAGCAGCAAAACAGTTGCTTTGAGATGGTTCGTGCCACCATGTCGAAGGTTGTTCTGTACCAGAAGTAGTTACTGCCCATCGAGCATCTGGTTTCAAAACTCTACGGATTTCAGCCAAAGCAGTATCTAAAGCGTCATAAGGAATGTGTTCCCATGCAGATAGTGAAACGACAGCATCAAAATAACTAGATGGTATTTCAGGCATTTTACACAAGTTGCCTATACGCCATTGGATTGAACCCAAGGGAGTATCTGATAAATTGGCTGATACACGCCACTTTTCGTGGGATGTAGCATACTTCTGATAATTCCAAAATTTGTAAATTTGTGTTCCTTTCACAAATTTTTTCAGCCTATTATAAAAATAATTAGTGCCGCTTGTAGTAGACAAAAAATCTTTATAGCTGGTTGGCTCAAAACTTGGTAAAGTTTCAAGCATAGTTTGGTAACGACGACAGTAAGCAATTGAAGGTTCAAAAAGTGCCATGTCGATATTAGTGACATTAAAGCCCATTTCTGCTAAAAGAAACTGCACTGGGCCATCACCACCACCAGCATCTAATATTTTCAGATTACGTGGCCATTTTTTAACCTGGGAATAAATCCAAGTTATATCAGTAATGTAATGCCATCCTAATTGAGTACGTCCTGTTTTTTTCAGGAAATATTCAACAAAGCTGAAATCATTAGATGTTAACTGTTCTTCAGGATTAATAAATTGGTAAGTTAGCATATTATTCATTTATTAGTAACTAAAAGCAAAGTATAATTAACGTTTTAAACATCTTCAATTACTAGCAATAGAGATGCAGAGGGTTTATAGAGCTTAGGGCTATCATTAGGCGGATAAAATCGATAAACTACATCAGGAGACTCTACTAAAATTTGTCTATCAAGTAATGATAAATAATTAGGTATAGAGGTCTGTATTTTTACTCCCGATTTTGCTATCGTTTCTATCCAATATCTAATTTCTGATATAGCCTTTTCATGTATTTTTAGCATAAACTTAGGCACTAGATCAGTAAGAGAATACAATAATATTTTTTCCCACTTAGTAGATATATCAATTGTGTGAAGTTGTATTCCACCAGGCTTTAAACATCTATTCATATCCTTAAATACATCTAATCGATATTGCTGTGGAATATGCTCTAATGTGGATATGCTAAAGATTCTATCAAAGTAAGAATTAGGATATTTTTCTGAATATTTCCCAAATGCCTCAAATACATATTTGATTTGAGGATGTTTATGTGGTAACTCCATTGGATCTCCCCATCTAGACCACATAGAGATTTCTCCTAAATAATCTCCGAAATCATCACCAGACCATGCTTCCAATCCATATTTGTTTGCTAAGTACTTTGGAAAAAGACTATAGGCTCCACCTACCTCAATTATTTTTTGCTCCGATGAAAATTTACCTGCCTCTTCAACCCAAGGGCGATTGTGTGCTTTAATACCCCATTGATCTGTTGTGTAACCAGGAAACGAAAATTCTTCTAAGCTAAAGCCTTGATTTTTATAACGAAACAATTGTTCCGTAGTTGCAAGGGTCGCATGTTTTAAAACTAACATAACTGATTTGTCAATTAATTGTGTTTGTCATCAAAAAAATAGTCAAAATTACAGTTGTTTTTCAGGAATATCAATCATAATTGAAGTGCCGATGGAATATATTTTTAAGGTCAGAATTAAACCGGATCATGTAACCTGACCCCAATTCCCCCATCTACACTTAAAGAAGCACCAGTAATAAAACTAGCTTGCGGTGACACCAGAAATAGAGCTACCTGAGCAACCTCTTCCGGTTGACCAATTCTCTCCAAAGGATGCATCTTCGACAATTGGTGAAACTCTGCCTCTTTTCCCTCAAATCCAGCTAACAGCATCGGTGTAGCAGTCGCAGCCGGACAAATAGTATTCACCCGCACTACAGCCCCCAAATCCACAGCCATTGCCTTAGTCAAACCAACCAAAGCACTTTTACTGGTGGCGTAACAAACAAACCCAGGCTTAGTGTTTGTCGCGTGGACACTAGCAATATTCACTACCGAACCTCCAGCTTTTTTAAGTTCCGGTAACAATCCTTGAATTAGGAGAAAAGGCGCCACTAAATTTGTATCCAGTGTTCTATGCCATTGTTCAACTTGAATCTCTTCCGTCTTACCTAAAATTTGAATCGCTGCATTATTTATCAATCCAAACAGACCTTCATCCGGCAAATAATAACGTACCTTGCTCAAAATATCTTCCCGATATTGAGAGTCAGTACAGAGAACTTCCACATCTGCTTGAATAAAAACATCACATACACAACTACCAGAAACCTTATCAGAAGCAACTACAAAATAACCTGTTTCCTTAAAAGTTTGGCAGAGTGCTTGACCAATGCCCCCATTTGCTCCAGTAATCAAGACAGCTTTAGACATAGCTATTACTCTACCCCCAGAAAATCAAACAGTAGATAAATTGCCTTCTCACTGGCACGATGCACGGCATCCACAGTGTTGGAGCCATTGTGAGAGCCAAAAATACACTGCTCAAACTGTCGCAAAGGAGAATCTACTGGCAATGGTTCTACTTCAAACACATCGAGTGCGGCAGAATGTACCTGTCCAGAAGCTAAAGCTGCAATTAAAGCTGCTTCATCAATTAATGGTCCTCGCGCCACATTGACAATGCGAACCCCATGCTTTGCCTTAGCTAATGTCTCAGCATTCACCATGTGCTTATTTTCTGGAGTCAGCGCACAAGTCAAGACAATAAAATCAGCCTCATCCAGTCGGTCAGCCCATTTTGCAGATTGTACCGCTTCTAATCCTTGTGCGGGTTGGAAGTAAGGGTCATAGGCAATCACTTGCATATCAGCCGCTAAAAGCCGCTTTGCAGTATTCCTACCAATATCCCCAAAACCCACTAGTGCAACAGTTTTATCAGCCAAAGAAATACCAGAAGGCTTCAGCCATTTTCCATCCCTAACACCCCTATCAATTACAAATGTCTGCCTTGCCAAAGCAATCACATAACCCATTGCAATATCTGCAACTTCCCCACCAAACATGCGGGGAGTATTAGTGACAGGAATATCTAATTCTTTGGCTGCAACAAAGTCTACATTATCTACACCCACACCCCATTTTACAGCCGCTTTTAATTTTCCTGCCCTACCAGCAGCAAAGACTTCCTTATTAGCAGGATCATCCCCAATAATCCAACCATCATACTGGGGAACCAAAGACTTTAACTCTTCTACCGAGAGAGTTTGCACCACATCAGGACAACAAATTTCAATCCCCTTGGCAGCAAAAATGGGTTTAAACTCATTGATTAAACGTAGCATAGGTGGACAAGTAATTAACACTTTCATACGTTAAGCCACCTTTGCTTTGATAGATGAATAAGGTATGGATGGATAAGAATATTGAGCAACAGCTTCTGCAAACTGCCAATCTGTTTGGTCATCAATATCAATTGACTCTAAACGAGGTGTTTCAAACATTATTGGCTGTTTGCCAATTCTGGCATTTGTCGCCGCAAAACTCTCTGCGGTAAAAATATAAAGATTGGAATTTTCTTCATACCAAGGCTCCAAATCTTGAGTCCTGATTAAATTATCGGGGTCATGGTTAACCGCAGTTCCATCCTGACTATAAAATCGAGTTTGAAACTTATTTACTGTAAATAAAGAATCAGTAATTCCTTTTGCTTTTGCTTCTAAAAATTGCTGTAAAGCTTTTTTAATAGTATCAGCACCTAACAACGGATTAGTAGTATGTGTCATTAAATAAACATCCGCAGGAACATTAGCAATATCATCAGCTAAAATCGAATTCATACTGACAAAATCACCGCAAATCTCTGCTTTTCTATCTCTAATTAAAACTTTTTCTGAATCTACCAGATTATTTAGCGCTAAAATTGCCCTTGCATCAGTATTAATAACAACTTGTGATATTTCTGATATGGAAAGCAGAGAGTCCAAAATCCACTGGAATAATGGTTTACCATGAAGAAATTTAAAATTTTTACCTTTAACTCTCTCACTATTTGCCTTCATCGGCAATAATGCAACAATTTTAAGTGAATCAAACATTGATTATTCTCCTCCTAGGTTATTTATGAATAGCTGGAACATTAATTTGAAAATAAATAATTATAATTAACTTAATTTTTACACAATTTGTGAATCAAAGTTAGATTGCTTTGTATCTAATTTATGCTCGTTAATGCTATTAAATTCAATATTACGAGGATAAAAATATATTTCTTTCATTCTATTTGATAACTGCCGATGTTCATGATTTCCACAATAGGAACCCCAAAACTGCATCAAGCGAAATATAAAAATTTCACCAGTTTTTTGAAAAAAAATCTTCTTTTGCAGAGCATTAACACTATCAAGTAAAACACCACTCAAAAAATACCTCAAGAAATCGCGAAAAGAAATATGTACTTCAGGCATTATTTCTTGTAAAGCAATGGCTTCTCTTTCATAACGCCTTTTTACTACATGCCAAGGCTCGTCATGATGATGATAAACAGCAGCTGAAGCAACATAACCAATAGGCATTCTCTCGGCAACTAAATGCTTACTTAAATACATATCCTCCAAACCAGTCAATGATTCATTAAAGGGATATAATTTCCAAATATTCTTCAATAAAGCTAAATTAGCATTATTGCAAAAATAACCATTTTGTGGAATTTGACTAATATTCGGATAAAATTTTTCAAATAATAGATGCTCGCTAAACTTAGTTGTTTCACCGCCAATTTGACGACCGTAGCTAAGAACTACATCACCAGAAATTAAAGGTGTAACTAAATTTTTTAGCCAAAATCTATCAGTCGGAACACAATGACCGCTAATAAATACTAGATAATCTCCTTCCGCTGCTGCACAACCAATATTTAAAGAACGCCCAAAGGAGAACTCAGATTTTTTGATATGTACAATTCTACAAGCCAAATTATCAGCGATTTCTAAAGTTTTATCTGTCGAACCTGAATCAACAATAATAATTTCATAGTTTAAATCATCTACATATTGAGAATAAATTGCTTGTAACAATTCTTCCAAATAACGTTGCTCATTATAAGTCCTAATAATAATGCTAGCTAATAAACTCATCGGTTAGTCTCACCTTTTTCAGATATATCTCCTAAATAAAGAAATTATTTCCGCCAGATTTATATTGAAGTATGAAATAAAAAAGTGACGATAATCTGTAGCCTGAAACTCTTATTATTTCAGTGTTTCCAGACTTAACGGGAAAGTCAGATTAATAAGTAGTTTACGCGGACAGCAACCATTACTTAAGCAATCGCTGTATTTGCGCTGTAGCCGCTTATTACAAACAGAACTTTACGAGGCTTGCGTAAGTTCTATTTTCATCATTTTACCTAAATACAATTATTTAGATAGTGTTGATCTTAATCAGTGACTAATATAAACAAGCAAGTCTTTTTAAATTTGCTGTTCAGTACTTAATATAATAATTTTCTCTTATAAATAAAAAATGCGTGTTTATACTGAACTTTGCATCACTGAATGAGTTTATTAAGTAAATCTACTAGATTTACATTGTTTACAGTAAATATATTTTCTAATTCTACTTAAGCAGTGGTTCACTTTTTAAGCCTTTCGCCCGCACCACGCTTTGGCGTAGCCTCCGTGCAATCGAATCAACCAATGGATGGTTAACAATACTATTATCACGACGAATTTCCCATAACAAGGCGCCACGCACAATAACATCCAAGTTATTATACTGAGGCTGCCAATTAAGTACTTGTTGAATTTTATCCGCACTTGCAGTAACACAAGCAGGGTCTCCCTGGCGCCTTTCGCTTTCAAGCACAGCAAAATCAACTCCAGAAATAGCTTTAACACATTCAATTACTTCACGGACGCTGTAACCTTTCCCATATCCACAATTCAATACCTGACTTGCATTACCTGCCTCAATATACCGCAGCGCAGCAATATGTGCTGAAGCAAGGTCTTCGACATGGATATAATCACGAATACCAGTACCATCAGGTGTAGGAAAATCTGTACCAAAAATTCTCACACCCGGTTTACGACCAAGTGCAGCATCGCAAGCAGCACGAATTAAATGTGTAGCGTTCGGGTTCATTTGCCCAATTCTACCCAAAGGGTCGGCGCCTGCGACATTAAAGTACCGCAAAATAACATAACGTAAATTAGAAGCTCTACTCTGGTCTTGAATTAACCACTCACTCATCAACTTTGAGCGTCCGTAAGGGTTAATAGGAACAGTAGGAGTTTCTTCGGTAACAGGATTTTGCTGCGGTTCACCGTATACCGCAGCAGTGCTAGAAAAAATTAATTGATTTACCCTGAATGTTTCGCATACTCGGAGCAGGTTCAATGTGTTGCGGGTATTGTTTGCGTAGTAGTCGAGTGGGTGTACTACTGATTCTGGCGCAATTAGACTTGCTGCAAAATGTAAAACAGCACTAAACTTATTGCGCGCAAATGTTTGGTATAAACGCTCAATATCAGCTAAATCGCCAGTAATCAGTTCACCATATAAAACAGCAGATGCATTTCCTGTTGAGCAGTTGTCATAAACTACTACATCATAACCAGCTTCACCAAGTTGACGAACAACATGCGAGCCAATATAACCTGCTCCACCTGTAACCAATACTCTTTTCTGCATTTTTATCTGCCCTTACCTAATAACACGACACGAATGGTTTTGAGTGCAATCACCAAATCTAAAGCAAACGAGTAATGTTTAATGTAATAAAGGTCGTATGACAGCTTTTGACGCGCGTCATCTACCGATGCACCATAAGGATACATAACTTGTGCCCAACCTGTAATTCCCGGTTTGATGCTGTAGCGCATTTTGTAGTAAGGAATAACTTCAGCTAGTTTGACATCAAACTCTGGTCGTTCTGGACGCGGCCCAATCAAACTCATTTCACCATTCAATACATTCCAAAGCTGCGGTAACTCATCAATTCGCGTTGCTCGTAACCAGCGTCCAACAGGTGTTACACGCGGGTCATGTTCCATAGCCCATTGGGCGCCTAATTGTTCCGCATCTTGGTACATCGAGCGGAATTTATAAACGCGCAAAGTTTCACCATTATATCCACTACGTACTTGTGAATAAAGTAATGGGCCTGGACTGTTTAATTTCACAGCAATAGCAGCCAATACCATTAATGGAGACAGAACAGCTAAAAGCACGCTCGCTGCAACAATATCAACTACTCGCTTACAGTTTTGATGAAATTGACTTGAATTCAGCTTAAATCCTTTAGTGAAAACAAACCAATTATCATTAACTAAATTTGGTGGTATTTTATACCATATCTGTTCATAAGCTTCAGGTAATTGATAAATAGGCACTCCTTGCAGGCGATAATTTACAAGCGTTTGTAATTCCTCTCCTGCTAAAGGCGCCTGTGTGGCAACAACAACACCAGATAACGGGCGTGCATTGGATTCTAATAATGGATACTGCTCTGCCAAATCTTTTTTAAATTGATTGGCGCCTTGACTTGCACCCACAATCAACCAGCGATTGCTGTTGAGTAAAGTATTCATAGCAACCTTTCCGAACGGCGCCCGCATATAAATAACAGCTATAAGCCTTGTTAAGACTGCCCATAGCAGAAATATACCGAAGCTTGCAAGTAAAATACCTTGATTTAGCTGCCAGTTTGCTTCCCAAATATTCGATAAGTAGATGAGTAGAGTGCTAAAAGCACTAACTAAAATAAGACTAATAATGGTTCTCAATCGCGTCCAGACAATCGCGACTTGTAGGTGCGAACGGTACGCATCAAATATATATAGCCCAATTAACCCTGATAATATTATTCCAGAAGCAAATGTATTAAACTGCTCGATGTGTTTGTTAAATTGCATCGACAAGACAGATATTATACTGAAAAACACACCAGCTAAATCCGATATAAATATAAATACCGCTATAATACGCGGTATTGCGATTTGCGTAGGTAATGTTAAGTTTTTTGGAAAATAAGAGGTATTCGCTGACATCGTACTGATATCTAATCGTCTTTGTATCTATACTTCCCATTTTTCTGCGAAAATCACACACAAAACGTACATTTCTTCAAAAAGCAGTATTTTCCTTTTTCTTTTTTCAGAGACATTACATACGTCAGTGTTAGATATACAGATAAGCTTGACTTCAGAAAATATACTGATGTCAAATGTGTAAATACTGAAATATATTGACCTCAAATAAAAACTTTATTATTATCACTATCTTCTTATGCCAGCACTAAATACTGAAAACGACTCTATTAATTTTCGACAAGCTTGGCGAATACTCAAACGACGTTGGCTAGCAGTAACTATTGTTGTTAGTTCTGCTGTCGGAGTAACAGGGGCAATCACGTTTTCGCAAACACCTATTTATGAAGCTGAAGGAAAGTTACTATTTAATAAAGCGAATCTTTATTCATCACTAACAGGAATCGCTGGAGAAAAAGAACTAGAAATGCTTGGGAGGGGTGCAAATGTAGGCAATCCCTTAGAAACACAAGCTGAAATTATTCGCTCTCAACCTGTAATTCAAAAAACAATCGATACATTAGAGCTTAAAAATAAAAAAGGGCAACCGCTTGCGTTTGACGAATTTTCTAAAAATTTAAAAGTATCAGGAGTTAAAGGTACAGATATATTACAAATTAGCTACCGTAGTCCTGACAAAAAAATGGCTGCTGCTATAGTTGATTCACTTATTAAAAATTATCTCGAAAACGATATTCGCGCAAATCGAGCCGAAGTTGTTTCCGCTCGCGAATTTATTAGTAAGGAGTTGCCAGAAATCGAAGCAAAAGTTCGTCAAGCAGAAGTATCACTACGCCAATTCAAAGAGCAAAATCGCGTCGTTGAACTTCAAGAAGAAGCAAAAACATCGATTGCCAACCAAAGCGATTTAGCAGACCAAATCATTAAAACCGAAGCGACGCTAGTTGATACCAGTTCAAAAATTATATCACTCCAAAATCAACTTGGGTTAAATTCACAAAAAGCCATAGCCCTCAATGCCCTTAGTCAATCGAAGGCAGTTCAGCAGTTGCTTGACGAGTTTCGCTCCTCTCAAAATAAATTAGCAGTAGAACGAATACGCTTCAGCGACGCGCATCCAACAATTATTGATTTAGCTGACAAAGTACAGGTGCTGCGACAGCAGTTACAACAGCGAATTATACAAACTTTAGGAGGCGCCCCACAAGGCTTAAACGAACGCGACTTAAATCTTGACTCCCTTAAGCAAAACTTAATTGCCGAACTAGTTAAGTTAGAAGTCGAACGAACAGGTTTATCCAACCGCATTTCTACTTTAAGCAACGCGCTAACTCTATATAAGCAACGCGCGAGTTCACTACCACGTCTTGAGCAAAACCAAAGCCAACTCGAACGTGACTTACAAGTCGCACGCCAAACTTACGAGCAACTCTTGAGACGTTTTCAAGAAGTACAAGTTATCGAAAATAAAACTGTAGGTAACGCGCGTGTTGTCTCTCAAGCATTAGTCACAGACGACCCCGTTTCTCCTAAAATTGCACTCAACTTAGCATTAGGCGGATTTTTAGGTATTATACTAGCCGTCGGCGCCGCGCTAACGTTAGAAGCATTAGATGGAACAGTCAAAACAATTGAAGAAGCACAGGAACTACTCGGTTATGCACTGCTCGGCACTATTCCACGTCTTTCTGTAAGTCGGCATTACCGAAATCGTGATATCTCAACTTTGCCAATTCGTGATAACCCTTGGTCTCCAGCAAGCGCAGCGTTTGAAAAACTGCAATCAACACTCGAATATACCCTTCCCGACCAAGTACTCAAAACTATTGTTATTACCAGTGCTATACCCAACGAAGGCAAATCTTTTGTAAGTGCCAACTTAGCACTAGCAATGGCTCAACTTGGGCGCCGAGTATTAATTATCGATGCTGATATGCGGTGTTCCAGTCAGCACCAAGTCTGGAAAGTTGAAAACTCACAAGGGTTAAACGAAATATTAGAAAACAAAATTGACTTGCAAACAGCATCACGCAAAGTCGCAAATAACGTTTATCTTTTAACTGCTGGCGCCACTCCCTCAAACCCCTTTGCTACACTTGCCTCTCCGCGAATGAACGCGCTAATTGCAACTGCACAGCAAGAATATGACTTTGTAATTATTGATACCCCTCCTGTGATATATGCTGCTGATGCTTTAGTATTGGGTAAATTAGTTGATGGCACCTTAGTTGTAGTACGCCCAGGCGCCGCGAATTCAGCGATTTCCCAAGAAATGAAATCATTGCTCACACAATCAACCCAACGAGTGTTGGGAATGGTTATCAATGATGTAATGGATGAGACAGACTCTTATTATGGGTATGGAGTGCAAAAAGGATATTATAGATTGCCAGTAGCCAAGTAGGTTGGGGAGCCACTCACGTGCCGAGGCTTCCTCGGTTGAGTGAAGTGGCGTTGGAGGAACGGAACCCAACAAATGTTATTGTAAGGACAGGTAAGGGCTTGTCTTTAAGTGCTAGTGTTGGGGTGCCCATCCCACAAGATTTATATTCAATTTCAAATTAAGATTTTTTGAATTGAATTTCAAGTTAAAGGTCTATATGCTCAAATAAACAATTTGTCGATTTATTTTTTAGCTTAACTAAAAAGACATTTAACCTTGTGGGGTTCTCTGAATTATGATTTTGTCTATCTATCTAAACAATATTTTTTGTTTATGCAAAGATTTTTTCAACTTGAACGAAATATAGCTAGGAAGGCTTTTTAGTACATATAAATATGCTCTTGTACTTAGGAGCGACCATAGTTCCTAACTTGCACATTCTAAAATCCTATATATAGCAAAGGTTTCAGAAAATGTGCTAGTTAGGAGGTAGGAAGTAAAGGTGACGGCGCCCTTAGCATAATCAAAGATTTAGCTTATAGCATAAATCGGGCTTTAATTGTAATAAATGTTTCAATATAATAAGAAATAATACTCGGTATATGACTATTTCAGAGTTTGAGCAAAAAATCAAGTGTAAAAATATACTAAAATTTTAGACACAAACTAATATTAAGTAAATGTCTCAACGTCATAACTTTTTTATTTTTTGAGATTGACAAATGAGAGTTAGACAACTATATTTCTATGTAGGTGAGAAAATTCTCATCTATATTTTAATGTTCCTCTTAAGTTTTATCGTGCTAGAGATAGTTGAATCAGCTTTTTATCTTCGTGAAGGATAAAAAATGTCAGATTGCAAATGAAATTTGCATCTAATTTATACTTAATGTTTTAGCAAAGCTTGCAATACATCAACTATGAAACATAATCATTTATGCTACAGGCGGTCATAACTGCTTGAGATTCTTGCTGCCGTTGTAAATGGCAGTCAATAGATGGAAACTATCAAAATCTGCTTAAAAGGATGGGCAACTACAGGGTGTACTTGGTAAAAACCTAGCACGCACCTGATAGATTGCCGCATCATAGACCGGAGGTTAGCTGCGTTGTCGGAATTCGCTATTGCTACTCTTCGTGCCCACCTTAATTTTAACCTCCTGCTTTTCTATTTGTAAAAGTAAGAGATAAATTTGTGAAGTTTCTAACAGCCATCTCCCATGCGAATGCCTAAATGTAGAGACGCGACATGTCGCGTCTCTACAATGCGCGGATTTTACGAATGATTTAGGACTGCTATATGAGGATACCTATAAATAAATGAAATTGTAG